>Ga0208514_100379_pt1 | contig 26491 bp, 36 predicted proteins | sample LakWasMet70_HOW9_2_FD_183900 | JGI IMG/M metagenome (GOLD analysis project Ga0208514, IMG submission 183900) | Freshwater sediment methanotrophic microbial communities from Lake Washington under simulated oxygen tension - Sediment Metagenome... | ecosystem: Environmental > Aquatic > Freshwater >...
TTTTCCGTTGCGCGAGCACACGGATTTGGCGGAAACGATGGTCCACGACATCGTTCTGATGAAACTCAATGCCGTGGGCCTGCGCGGTGCGCGTGACATGATGCCGGGCTCCCTCTCGGGTGGCATGGCCCGACGGGTGGCGCTGGCGCGGGCCATCGCACTGGACCCGGAGTTGGTGATGTACGACGAGCCCTTCTCCGGCATTGACCCGATTTCAGTGGGCACTTCGGCCCAGTTGATCCGCCAGCTCAATGACGCCATGGGTCTGACCAGCATTTTTGTCTCGCACGAGCTGGAGCAAACTTTTCACATTGCAGACCATGTGATCATTTTGGCGAATGGGAAAGTGGCGTCCCAGGGAACCCCCCAGGAGGTGCTCCACAGCACCGACCCGCTGGTCTACCAGTATGTGAATGCCTTGTCCGAGGGGCCAGTTCGTTTCCACTACCCGGCCGTCTCGGTGGAAGACGATTTTGGCGCCGCCGGCGGATCCGCCAAACAGCAGTTCGGAGTTGCACGATGACCTGGTACAAGCCCGCGGATGTGGGATTCGCGACCCGCACCAAGATGGCAAACCTGGGCTACGCAGCCCGCCTGTTTTTCCGCTTGCTGCTGTCGGTGGTTCCAACCTTCAAACGGTTTGGACTGGTGCGTGACCAGATCCATTTTCTGGGCAATTATTCGCTGGCCATCATTGCGATATCGGGCCTGTTTGTCGGTTTTGTGTTTGGACTGCAGGGTTACTACACCTTGCAGCGCTACGGTTCTTCGGAGGCCCTGGGCCTGTTGGTGACCTTGAGCCTGGTGCGTGAACTAGGCCCCGTGGTGACGGCCTTGCTGTTTGCGGGCCGGGCCGGGACGTCGTTGACCGCCGAGATTGGCTTGATGAAGGCGGGGGAGCAGATCAGTGTCATGGAAATGATGGCGGTGGACCCGATTCAGCGGGTACTGGCGCCGCGTTTCTGGGCTGGCGTGATCGCCATGCCGCTGCTCGCGGCCGTATTCAGCGCCATGGGCGTCATCGGTGGCTGGGTCGTTGGTGTTCTCATGATTGGTGTGGATGGTGGCTCCTTCTGGAGCCAGATCCAGGGCGGGGTGGATGTCTGGCAAGACGTGGGCAATGGGGTCGTCAAGAGCATTGTTTTTGGTCTTACGGTAACGTTTATTGCCGTGTTTCAGGGTTTTGAGGCCCAGGCCACGCCGGAAGGCGTCGCCAGCGCAACGACCCGAACGGTCGTGGTGGCGTCCCTGTCGGTTCTCGGGCTGGATTTCATTCTGACCGCGATGATGTTTACTATTTAGGGAAGAGTTTATGCAGCGTTCCAAGATTGATGTGTGGGTGGGCCTGTTTGTGCTGATCGGGGGCGTGGCCATCCTGTTTCTGGCACTCCAGTCGGCCAACTTGCTGTCCCTGAATTTTCAGTCCACCTACCGGGTGACGGCCAAGTTTGAGAACGTGGGTGGTCTCAAGCGCGATGCTGCCGTGCGCAGCGCCGGTGTGGTTGTTGGACGCGTGGAGTCTCTGGTTTTTGACGACAAGACCTTTCAGGCCCGAGTCACACTGGCCCTGGAAAACCGCTACCTGTTTCCCAAGGACAGCTCTCTGAAAATTCTCACCAGTGGACTGTTGGGGGAGCAGTATCTGGGTCTTGAGGCCGGTGCGGCCGATACAAATCTGGTCGCCGGCGACGTTATTGGAGCGACCCAGTCAGCAGTGGTGCTGGAAAACCTGATCAGCCAGTTCCTGTATAGCAAGGCGGCCGAGGGAGCCGGTCCGGGGGTGGATAAGAAATGAACATGGTGAAATTAACGCACCCTGTGGTGGCAGTGCGGGGGCCAGCCCGGCGCAGTGCCATGGTGCGCGTTGTCTTGTTGACTCTGGTGGTTGTGTTGCAGGCCTGCAGCGCCGTGCCCTACAAAGACCCCAGGGACCCGATGGAGTCGTGGAACCGCAGCGTGTTCAAGTTCAACGATGCGGTGGATGTTGCCGTGGTCAAGCCCGTCGCGACCGCTTACCGGGATGTATTGCCCCATTGGGTGCGTACCGGCGTCGGAAATTTTTTCAACAATCTGGAAGACCTGTGGTCTGGTGTCAACAACGCCTTGCAGTTCCGCGCCCTGGATACCGCCGACAGTTTTGGGCGGTTCGTGGTCAATACGACCATGGGGTTCGGTGGATTGCTGGATGTTGCCAGTGAGATGGGAATGGAGCGCCACCCAGCCAACTTTGGATTGACCTTGGGGCGATGGGGCGTCGGTTCTGGGCCTTTTGTTGTCATCCCTTTGCTGGGGTCTTCAACCCTGCGAGACACGGCCGCGCTGTCGATCGAGTACAAGGGAAACCTGGTTCGCAGCATCAACGATGACAGCACCCGCAATGCACTGACGGTGTTGAATCTGGTTGATACCCGGGCCTCATTCCTGAAAGCCGGCGAAGTGGTTGAAGGGGCTGCACTGGACAAATACAGCTTCACCCGCGATGCCTATTTGCAGCGGCGGCGCAACCAGGTTTACGACGGCAACCCGCCAGATGAAGAATCCGCCCCTGATCCAAGTGCACCGGATTAGCCCTGAGGCGTTGTGTAATTGCGTGTGTATAAGCGAAGGGATATCAAAATGAAACGAACTTTTTTGCGCCAGACTCTCGTGCTGTTGACGCTCGCCACGGCTGTGATGGCCGCGCCCATGGCGTACGCCGTGGATGAGGCACCAGATGCGCTGATCAAGCGGTTGTCGGTCGACGTTCTCGAAACGATCAAGAATGACAAGGCTATCCGTGCCGGCGATACGGCCAAGGTCGTGGCTTTGGTCGACTCGCGCATCATGCCCAACGTCAACTTTCAGCGTATGACCGCTTCGGCAGTTGGTCCGGCCTGGCGCCAGGCCAGCCCTGAGCAGCAAAAGCGGTTGCAGGAAGAGTTCAAGATTTTGCTGGTGCGCACCTATGCGGGCGCCCTGGCGCAGGTGACCGACCAGACCGTCAACATGAAACCCCTGCGGGCAGCGGCTGAAGACAAAGAGGTGCTGGTCCGTTCCGAAATCAAGGGCAGCGGAGAATCCATTCAGCTTGACTACCGCCTGGAAAAAACCCCGGGCCAGGGCGCTGGCTGGCGCATCTACAACCTCAATGTTCTCGGCGTTTGGCTAGTTGAAACCTACCGCAGCCAGTTCGCCCAGGAAATCAACGCCAAGGGTGTAGACGGCCTGATCGCCACCCTGACCGAGCGCAACAAGGCCAACGGCAAAAAGGCCTGATGTGCTGAGTTTGCCTGCCGAGTTGACCCATGACCTGGCCACCTCCTGCCTGGCACAGCTGGTGGAGGGCATGGGCGCAGAGGCTTCGCCCGTCGTCGTGGACGCCAATCCATTGCAGCGATTTGATTCATCTGCTCTGGCGGTGTTGCTGGAATTGCGTCGCGCCTGCCTGCGGGCTGGCAAGACCCTGGTTGTACAGGGGCAGCCCCAACACCTTAGTGATTTGGCCACTCTCTACGGTATAGAGGCCTTGCTGCCTTCTGCCTGAATCCTGGTCGCCTAAAATGGCGCATCCCCATGTCTGCCATTTCCTTCCAGTCCGTCTCCAAGAGTTATCCATCGCCGCGTGGCCCGAAAGGCGCCACGTTTTTGGCGCTGGATGGCGTGCAACTCGATATTGAAGAGGGCGAATTCTTCGGCCTGTTAGGCCCGAATGGTGCGGGCAAGACCACCATGATCAGCACTCTGGCCGGTCTGACGCGCGCCACCAGCGGACGCGTCACGGTGCTGGGAAGTGACGTGCAAACCGACTATGCGCAGGCCCGTCGCAAGCTGGGCATCGTTCCGCAGGAACTGGTGTTCGACCCGTTTTTCAATGTGCGCGAGGCCTTGCGCTTTCAGTCCGGCTATTTTGGTATCCGCAACAACGATGCCTGGATCGATGAACTGCTGGATAGTCTGGGCCTGACCGACAAGGCCGGCGCCAATATGCGCCAGCTCTCGGGCGGCATGAAACGCCGCATGCTGGTGGCCCAGGCCCTGGTGCACAAGCCACCGGTCATCGTGCTGGACGAGCCCACCGCCGGTGTGGACGTGGAACTGCGCCAGACCCTGTGGCAGTTCGTCTCCAAGCTGAACAAACAAGGCCACACCGTGCTGCTGACGACCCACTACCTGGAGGAGGCCGAGGCGCTGTGCGGGCGCATTGCGATGCTGCAGTCGGGGCGCATTGTGGCGCTGGATCGCACCAGTGATTTGTTGAAGGCCGCGTCCGGCAATGTACTGCGTTTCAAAACGGCGGGGGCCTTGCCGCCCGCTCTGGCCGCGCGTGCACGGGTGACCGGCAGCGTGGTCCAGTTGCCAGCCCACAATGCACTGCAGATCGAACAGTATCTGGCCGCCGTGCGCGAATCGGGATTGGTGGTGGAAGACGTCGAAATGCGCAAGGCCGACCTCGAAGACGTATTCATCGAAATCATGAACCGGCATGTGCGCCAGCCTGAGGCTGTAACAGCATGACCGGCTGGCAGACTCTCTTATACAAAGAAGTCCTGCGTTTCTGGAAGGTCGGCTTCCAGACCGTGGCCGCGCCGGTGCTGACCGCCATGATGTATTTGCTGATCTTTGGCCATGTGCTGGAAGACCACGTCAAGGTCTATGACACCATTCGCTACACCGCATTCCTGGTGCCTGGCCTGGTGATGATGAGCGTGCTGCAAAATGCATTTGCCAACAGTTCGTCTTCGCTGATCCAGAGCAAGATCATGGGCAATCTGGTCTTCCTGTTGCTCACACCGCTGTCGCACTGGAGCTGGTTTGTGGCCTATGTGGGGTCCAGCATCGTGCGCGGCCTGGTCGTCGGTCTTGGTGTTTTGCTCGTTGCCATGTGGTTCGCACCTTTGGGCTTTGCCGAACCTTTGTGGATCATCACATTTGCCGTGCTGGGTGCGGCCCTGATGGGCGCATTGGGTCTGATTGCCGGGCTGTGGGCCGAAAAGTTTGACCAACTGGCCGCGTTTCAGAACTTTGTCATCATGCCCATGACGTTCTTGAGCGGCGTGTTTTATTCCATCCAGTCGCTACCCGCGTTCTGGCAAAGCGCGAGCCACCTCAATCCGTTTTTCTACATGATTGACGGTTTTCGGTATGGCTTTTTTGGTGTGAGCGATGCATCCCCGTGGTTGAGTCTGGGCATCGTTGGCTCGGCCCTTGCGGGCGTGAGTCTGGTCGCCATGCATTTGCTGCGCACTGGTTACAAAATCCGCAGCTGAAACTATTACCACTATGACCGCAGAAGAAATCCAGTCCCTGATCGAAGGCCACATTGCTTGTGAACTGTGCCACGTGGATGGCGATGGCCGGCACTGGTATGCCACCGTCGTTTCTGCCACGTTTGAAGGCGTGCGCACCATTACTCGCCACCAAAAGGTGTACGCGGCCATGGGGCAGCGTATGAAGACCGACGAGGTGCACGCCCTGTCGATCAAAGCCCACACGCCCGCCGAGTGGGCTACGCTGACCGCCTGAAAGGCAACGACATGATTACCCTGGCTCTATCCAAAGGTCGCATCTTTGAGGAAACCCTGCCCCTGCTCAAGGCGGCCGGCATTGAAGTGCTGGACGACCCGGAAAAGTCCCGCAAGCTGATCCTGGACACCAACCTGCCCGATGTGCGGGTGCTGGTGGTGCGCGCCACCGATGTTCCCACCTATGTGCAGTATGGCGGGGCCGACATGGGTATCACTGGCAAGGACACCTTGCTTGAACATGGCAGCCAGGGCCTGTACCAGCCGCTGGACCTGCAAATCGCCAAGTGCCGCATTAGCGTGGCGGTGCGCGCCGACTTTGACTACGCGTCGGCCGTCAAGCAGGGTTCGCGTCTGACCGTTGCAACCAAATACGTCGCCATTGCGCGTGAATTTTTTGCCTCCAAGGGCGTGCACGTCGACCTGATCAAGCTCTATGGCAGCATGGAGCTGGCACCCTTGGTGGGCATGGCCGACGCCATTGTGGATTTGGTGTCCACAGGCAACACCCTCAAGGCCAACCATCTGATCGAGGTGGAGCAGATCATGGAGATCAGCTCGCGCCTGGTGGTCAACCAGGCCGCGCTTAAGCTCAAGCGCGAGCCGATCCGCAAAATCATTGACGCCTTTGCCAGCGCCCTTGCGGTGCCCGCCTGAACCGATTCCATAGCCATGACCTTGACCGCTACGCCCCTTCGTCTATCGACTGCCGACAGCCAATTTGAGGCCGCCTTCCAGGCACGCCTGCATTGGGCAGCGGACACCGATGCGGCCATCGAGGCCAGCGTGGCGGCCATCCTGCGCGACGTGCAACAGCGGGGCGATGCCGCCGTACTGGAGTACACGGCGCGCTGGGACCAGGTGCAGGCCCAGGCCGTGGCCGAATTGGAACTGACCCAGGCCGAACTGAAGGCCGCGTTTGACAGCATTCCCGCCAAACAACGCCAGGCCCTGGAAGCGGCCGCGCAACGTGTGCGCAGCTACCACGAGGCGCAAAAACGCGCCTGCGGCGAAAGCTGGAGCTACCGCGACGAGCATGGCAGCCTGTTGGGCCAAAAGGTCACACCGCTGGATCGCGTTGGCATCTACGTGCCCGGCGGCAAGGCCACCTATCCATCGTCCGTGTTGATGAATGCCATTCCGGCCCACGTGGCGGGGGTGGGGGAGATCATCATGGTGGTGCCCACGCCGCGTGGCGAGAAAAATGCCATGGTGTTGGCTGCAGCCTATGTGGCCGGCGTCACCCGCGCCTTCACCATTGGTGGCGCGCAAGCCGTGGCGGCTCTGGCCCACGGAACGGCCACCATTCCTGCGGTGCACAAGATCACCGGCCCCGGCAATGCCTTTGTGGCCGCCGCCAAGCGCAGCGTGTTCGGCACCGTGGGCATCGACATGATTGCCGGGCCCAGTGAGATCCTGGTGCTGGCCGATGGCAGCACGCCGCCCGACTGGGTGGCCATGGACCTGTTCAGCCAGGCCGAGCACGACGAGCTAGCGCAGAGCATTTTGCTGTGCCCGGATGCGGCATACATAGCAGCGGTGCAGGAGAGCATCAACCGCCTGCTGCCTGGCATGCCGCGCAAGGACATCATTGCCAAATCCCTGAACGACCGCGGCGCCCTGATCCTGACCCGCAGCATGCAAGAGGCTTGCGACATCAGCAACCGCATCGCCCCCGAACACCTGGAAGTGTCCAGCCAGGATCCGCACCGCTGGGAGCCGCTGCTCAAGCACGCCGGCGCGATTTTTCTGGGTGCCTTCACCAGCGAGTCGCTGGGCGACTACTGCGCCGGACCCAACCACGTGCTGCCCACCAGCGGCACCGCACGCTTCTCCAGCCCGCTGGGCGTGTACGACTTTCAAAAGCGTTCGAGCATCATTGAGGTCAGCGAGGCCGGTGCCCAGGTGCTGGGCCCCATCGCCGCCGAACTGGCCTACGGTGAAAGCCTGCAAGCCCATGCCCGCGCCGCGGAAATGCGCCTGAAGTAAAACGCCTGTCAGGCGGGGTGTAAGAATGGCCGCCACCTTGCGACTATTCACCATGCACTCCAAATTCTTCACTTCTTCGACCAGCTTCATTCGCGCCGTCGTGCTGGTGCTGGCCGGTGCCAGCCTGGCGGCCACCGCGTCCGCCATGTCTTTGCGTGAGCTGCGCGCGCTCGAAAAGTCCAGCAAGCAAGGCATTCACTACGCCAACTACTACCTGGTGGGAGTGATGGAAGGTGCGCTGGAGGCCCACGCGCAAGATGTGCGCAGCGGCGCCAAGCCGACCATCTGCCTGAACGGCCGGCGACTGGAGCCGCACATGGCCAAGAGCTTGTATGACACCGAACTCAAACGCAGTGAAGGCATGTACGAAGCGGACATGCCGGTGCAACTGGTGATGGTCAATGCACTGGCTACGGTGTACGCCTGTCCGGACTAGCGTTGCTCATTGGCCTTGTGGCGGCTGCCACAGTTCGACCTTGTTTCCCTCGGGATCCATGACCCAGGCAAACTTCCCGTACTCGGATTCATCCATCTTTTCGAGCACATGGCAGCCTTCTTCCTTCAGGACCTTGACCAAGGCGTGGAGGTCGTCCACACGGTAGTTGACGATGAAGGGAGCAGTGCTTGGCGCAAAGTGATCACTCTCTTGCGGATGGATGGACCAGGCCGTGGTGCCTGCAACCGGCGTGCCGTCGGCGTTGGTCCAGGTGAAGGCAGCCCCGCCCCAGACCTGGACATCGACGCCCAAGTGCCGCTTGTACCAAGCCTGCAGTGATGGAGCGTCTTTGGACTTGAAGAAGATGCCGCCGATGCCAGTGACGCGCTTCATGCCAGCGTCTTTCACGACATCACCACCGGTCCACCCTTGGCCAGTGCGCGCTGGTAGGCGGGCCTGGCCACCATGCGGGCCCTGAATGCGGCCAGCCGGGGGTACTGTTTGGCATCGGCGCCGCGCGCCAGTGCCGCCTCCACGGCGAAGCTCATCTGGAAATCGGCGATGCTGATCTGCTCCCCGGCGAACCAGACGTGCGTGCCTAAATGCGCCTCCATGAACGCCAGGGCGGTGGCCAGGTTGGGATCGATGAGCTTGGATTGAACCTTGGCGCACAGTTGCCGCGCGATGGGTCGCACGAAAAAGGGCATGGGCTGGGTGGGGATGGTCATGAAGACCAGCTTCATGACCAGCCAGTTCATCAACGAGCCTTCGGCGTAGTGCATCCAGAAGCGCGACTGCCGGTATTCGGGTGTTCCTGGGGCGGGTTGCAGATCCGCCAGATCGCCCTGCGCCTGCGCGCCATAGGTCTCAACCAAATATTCCAGAATGGCGCCGGACTCGGCAACGGTCTCGTCGCCATCGGTGATGACCGGCGACTTGCCGAGCGGGTGGACCGCCTTTAGCTCAGGCGGGGCCAGCTTGGTCAGGGGATTGCGCTGGTAGAGCTTGAGCGCGTAGGGCACGCCCAGCTCTTCAAGCAACCACAGAACGCGCTGTGAACGGGATGTTTCAAGGTGGTGGACGGTCAGCATGGTGTGGATTATCCATGGATACCACTTAGCTACGTATTTGATAGCGGTAACCCTATATTTCACGGGGGCTAGCATTGAGTTTCATTCAGAGGATTTGCTGAAAACCCCAAAATGGGTATAAATTGACCACTTTTTGTGCCGGAGATCGGGCAACCGGCCACCGATCCCCCGAAATGCGCGTCAAACTAGCACACGAACTTCGTGTAACACGAAATTCGTGTACTATTGAGACCATGAAGAACGTCACCATTACCGTCGAAGACGCCACGTTGGAGTGGGTGCGCATCGAGGCGGCCAAGCGCAACACCAGCGTGTCACGCCTGGTCGGCGAGATGCTGACCGATAAGATGCAGTTTGACGATGCCTACGCCCGCGCCTTGCGTGAGTGGGTGGCCGATACCTCGGCGTTCAGCTCGGGGGGCGTGCCGTATCCGGCGCGGGAGGCCGTCCATGGCTAGCGCGGGTAAGGCATCGAGCGCCATCGTGTTTGTCGACACCGGTGTGTTGCTGGCGGCCGACGATGCATTCGACCCGGCGCGGCAGACCCAGGCCCGCGCCTGGCTGCAAGCACTGTGGCTGCGCCGTGCGGGGCGGGTCAGCACCCAGGTGCTGAACGACTATTACGTCACCACCACGCAAAAGTTTGCCATGCCCGCCGGCGACGCGCGGGCCAAGTTGCGGCGCTTTCAGCTGTGGCAGCCCTGGCAGATCGACCACCAGACGGTGGAGACCGCCTGGGGCGTGGAGGCCCGCTTTGGCCTGCGCTACTGGGACGCGCTGATCGTCGCCGCAGCCGCGCAGTCGGGCGCCAACCATGTGCTGTCGACCAGCCTGACGCACCAGCAACACATTGATGGCGTCACCATCCTGGACCCGTTTCGCGCCACGCCCTCGGAGTTGGGCCTGGGCCTGGGCGAATAGACATCGACACCATCGAACAGACGAAGCAATCACCGACCAACCGAGAGGAATCCCCCACGCATGACCGCAGCACTCGCCAGTACAGCCGCCCCCGCACTGGACGCCCTGATCCAGCGCCGCATCCGCCAAGACGTGCAGTCCATGCACGCCTATGCCATCCAGGATTCCGTCGGCATGGTCAAGCTCGATGCCATGGAGAACCCGCACCGTCTGCCGGCCGAGTTGCAACAGGCCCTGGGCCAGCGGCTGGGCGCGCTGGCGCTGAACCGCTACCCCGATGGCCGTGTCAACGACCTGCGCCACGCGCTGGCCGCCTACGCGCAGATGCCCGAGGGTTGCGACATCATGCTGGGCAATGGCTCGGACGAACTGATTTCGCTGCTGGCCATGGCCTGCGACGTGGCGGTGGACCCGGTCACTGGCAAAAAGCCCGTCATTCTGGCGCCCCTGCCAGGCTTTGTGATGTACGCCATGAGTGCCACCTTGCAGGGGCTGGATTTTGTCGGCGTGCCGCTCACCGCCGACTTCGAACTGGACGCGACCGCCATGCTGCAGGCCATTGCCCAGCACCAGCCCGCCATCGTGTATCTGGCCTACCCCAACAACCCCACGGCCAATCTGTGGGATGCCGATGCCATGGCCCGGATCGTCGCGGCCGCAGGGCAGGTGGGCTCTTTGGTCGTGATTGACGAGGCCTACCAGCCATTTTCCAGCCGCACCTACCTCGATGCCATCCGCGCCAACCCCGCCGCGCACGCCCATGTGCTGCTGATGCGCACGCTGAGCAAGTTTGGCCTGGCGGGCGTGCGCCTGGGTTACATGATGGGCCCCAAGGCACTGATTACCGAGGTCGACAAGGTGCGCCCGCCCTACAACATCAGCGTGCTGAACTACGAGTGTGCGCTGTTTGCGCTGGAGCACGCCGACGTGTTCGCGCAGCAGGCCACCGAATTGCGCGCCCAGCGCACCCGGCTGCTGACCGCCTTGCGCACCATGGCGGGCATAAAAGCCTGGGACAGCGATGCCAACATGGTGCTGGTGCGCGTGCCCGACGCGCAAAAAACGTTTGACGGTCTGAAGGCCCGTGGCGTACTGGTCAAGAACGTTTCTAAAATGCACCCATTGCTGGCCCAATGTTTGCGTCTCACCGTTGGTACCGCCGACGAAAACACCCGCCTGCTGGCCGCACTCCAGGAATCCTTATGAGCAACCATTCGCTGATCGAAATACCCCAAACCGGCACCCCGGACCGTATTGCCGAGGTGACCCGCAACACCGCCGAGACACGCGTCCGAGTCAAGGTCAACCTGGACGGCACGGGCCAGGCGCGACTAAGCACCGGCATCGGCTTCTTCGACCACATGCTGGACCAGATCGCCCGCCACGGATTGATCGACCTGGACATTGAGGCCGATGGCGACCTGCACATCGACGGCCACCACACCGTGGAAGACGTGGGCATCACGCTGGGCCAGGCCTTCAACCAGGCAGTGGGCGACAAGAAAGGCATTCGCCGCTACGGCCACGCCTATGTGCCGCTGGACGAAGCGCTATCGCGCGTGGTCGTCGACTTCTCGGGCCGCCCCGGGCTGGTCATGGATGTGCCGTTCAAAAGCGGCATGATCGGCACGTTTGACACCCAACTGACCCACGAATTCTTCCAGGGATTCGTCAACCACGCCTTTGTCACGTTGCACATCGATAACCTGAAGGGCGACAACGCCCACCACCAGGCCGAGACCGTGTTCAAGGCCTTTGCCCGTGCGCTGCGCGCTGCGCTGGAACGCGACCCGCGTGCAGCGGGTATGATCCCCTCGACCAAGGGTTCGCTCTAGTCTTGTGAGGTAAATTGGGCGGTAGCCCTCGTCGAAGCTGTATAAGCAGCTACTAAAAAGATAGCATGAAGAAAAAAGTTGCGGTAGTGGATTACGGCATGGGCAATTTGCGTTCGGTCACGCAGGCCGTCATGCATGTGGCCGCGGATGCCGGTGTCGAAGTCGTCTGGGCCCGCACCCCCGCCGAGGTCATGGCCGCCGACCGCGTGGTCCTGCCCGGCCAGGGCGGTATGCGCGACTGCATGCGCGAGCTGCACCAAAGCGGCATGTATGGTGCTGTCATGCACGCCGCGCAGCACAAGCCGCTGATGGGCGTCTGTGTGGGCATGCAGATGTTGTTGGACCACAGTGCCGAGCTGGACACCCCGTGCCTGGGCCTGATCCCGGGCGAGGTGGTCAAGTTTGAACTGGCCGGACAAATCCAACCCGACGGCAGCCGCTACAAGGTGCCGCAGATGGGCTGGAACCAGGTCTGGCACAGCAACCTGGGCCACCCCAGGCCGCACCCCGTGTGGGGCGACGTGCCGGATGGCAGCTACTTCTATTTCGTGCACAGTTACTATGCACGACCGTCGGATGCACGCCACAGCGTGGGCGAAACCGAGTATGGTCAGCGCTTTTCTGCCGCAATAGCGCGCGATAATATTTTTGCCACCCAGTTTCATCCTGAAAAAAGTGCTGACCACGGTCTCTCGCTCTACCGCAACTTCCTGCACTGGAAACCCTGATATCTCCGCTCGTTCCGGGCTCTCGCCGCTACTCCTTTCCCTCCAACTCTGAAGCATCATGCTTTTAATCCCCGCAATTGACTTAAAAGACGGCCACTGTGTTCGCCTCAAACAAGGCGATATGAACCAATCCACGATCTTCAGCGAAGACCCGGGTGAAATGGCGCGCAGCTGGGTAGACAAGGGCGCGCGGCGTCTGCACCTGGTGGACCTGAATGGCGCATTTGCCGGCCACCCCAAGAACGAGCAGGCCATCCGCAAGATCCTCAAGGCAGTGGGCAGCGAAGTCGATGTGCAACTGGGCGGCGGCATCCGAGATCTGGACACGATTGAGCGTTACCTGGATGCCGGCCTGCGCTACGTCATCATCGGCACCGCCGCGGTCAAGAACCCCGGTTTTCTGCAGGACGCCTGCACTGCCTTTGGCGGCCACATCATCGTCGGCCTGGACGCGCGCGACGGCAAGGTCGCCACCGACGGCTGGAGCAAGCTGACCCGTCACGACGTCATCGACCTGGGCAAGAAGTTTGAAGACTACGGCGTGGAATCCATCATCTACACCGACATTGGCCGCGACGGCATGCTCAGCGGCATCAATATCGAAGCCACCGTCAAGCTGGCCCAGGCCCTGACCATCCCCGTGATTGCATCGGGCGGACTCTCCAACATGGCCGACATCGAAGCCCTGTGTGCGGTCGAAGACGACGGCGTGGAAGGCGTGATCTGCGGACGCGCCATCTACAGCGGCGATCTGGACTTTGAAGTCGCGCAGGATCGGGCCGACGAGTTGAATGGCTGATGCTGGCTAAAAGAATCATCCCTTGCCTGGACGTGACCGGAGGCCGCGTGGTCAAGGGCGTCAATTTCGTCGAGCTGCGCGACGCCGGGGACCCGGTGGAGATCGCCGCCCGCTACAACGCCCAGGGCGCCGACGAGCTCACGTTTCTGGACATCACCGCCACGAGCGACGGGCGCGACCTGATCCTGCACATCATCGAGGCCGTGGCGTCGCAGGTGTTCATTCCACTGACCGTGGGTGGGGGCGTGCGTACCGTGGACGATGTGCGCCGCCTGCTGAATGCCGGCGCCGACAAGACCAGTTTCAATTCGGCCGCGTTGGCCAATCCGCAGGTGATTGAAGACGCGGCGCTCAAATACGGTTCGCAGTGCATCGTCGTGGCGATTGATGCCAAGCGCCGCTTTGGCGACGATGTGCTGGCACGCGGCGACGGCTGGGACGTTTACAGCCATGGTGGGCGCAAAAACACCGGCCTGGACGCCGTGGCCTGGGCCACCGAAATGGCGCGCCGGGGTGCGGGCGAAATTTTGCTGACCAGCATGGACCGCGATGGCACCAAGTCCGGCTTCGATCTGGCCCTGACCCGGGCCGTCAGCGACGCCGTGGGCGTGCCGGTGATTGCCTCGGGCGGCGTGGGCACGCTCGATGATTTGGCCGATGGCATCACCAAGGGCGGTGCCGACGCCGTGCTGGCTGCCAGCATCTTCCACTACGGGGAATTCACCGTGGGCCAGGCCAAGACCCTGATGGCCCAACGTGGCATCCCCGTCCGGATGTAGGGATTTTCGGGCTCCAGCCCTCGTGGAAACTGCGTGAGCAGCTACAAATTGAATAGCAAATGTCAACCTCCGAACCAACCCCTGTGAGCTGGATTAAACATGTACGCTGGGACTCCAAAGGCCTGGTGCCCGTGATCGCGCAGGAGCAGGGCAGCAACGATGTGCTGATGTTTGCCTGGATGAACCGCGAGGCTTTGCAAAAAACCGCCGAGTTGGGCCGGGCCGTGTATTTCAGCCGTTCACGCAACAAGCTCTGGTACAAGGGCGAAGAGTCCGGCCACGTGCAGACCGTGCATGAAATCCGCATGGACTGCGACAACGACGTTATCTTGCTCAAGGTCACGCAGTTGGGCCATGAGCCCGGCATAGCCTGCCACACTGGGCGCCACAGCTGTTTCTTCAGTGTTTTGAAGAACGGCGAATGGAAAAGCGTTGATCCGGTCTTGAAAGACCCGGAAAGCATCTATAAGTAACAACCTTGCGGGACAGATCTTTGGGTTTGTCCCCAACTAAACCAATTACTTTGCGGGACAGATCTTCAGCTCTGTCCCCAACTGAATAGAATGGCCATTCAAAATTCTTCCGATGCGCTGGCGCGCTTAGCCGCCGTGATGGAATCGCGCAAGCCGCGCAACGGCGGTGATCCGGCCGCGAGCTATGTGGCACGCCTGCTGGCCAAGGGTCCCGACTCTTTTTTGAAAAAAATCGGTGAGGAAGCCACGGAAGTGGTCATGGCCGCCAAGGATGTGGACCACGGTGGTGACAAGGCCAAGCTGGTGGGAGAGGTGGCCGATTTGTGGTTCCACTGCATGGTGGCCTTGGCCCACTATGAGTTGACGCCCGCTGACGTGATCGCCGAGCTGGAGCGCCGCGAAGGCACCAGCGGGATCGAGGAAAAAGCCTTGCGCAAAGCCGTACACCGGGAACAGGAGCCAGAATGACACAGGATTTTTCACAGATTCCCGCGCCGGGTTCGGAGCCGGACCGCGCCCTGCTGGAGCGGCTGCAGGCACTTAATACGGTGGGCACCATCAGCTACGTGCTGCATTTGATCGTGGCCGTCGGCGCGCTGATCCCTGGGGGGCAGTTCGGTCCGTTGCTGCTGTTGGCGGCATTGGTTCTGGACTTCGTCAAGCGGGGCGACGCACAGGGCACCTGGCACGCGTCGCACTTTTCGTGGCGCATCCGCACGGTCATCATTGCCGGCCTGTTGTATCTGGCTACCGCGCCGCTGTGGCTGCTGCTGTTGTTACCCGGCTGGGTCGCGTGGTTCTGTATCTCGCTGTGGTTTCTGTACCGTATCGTGACCGGCCTGGTGGCGATGAACAAGGGATTGCCGATGGAGACCGCAGCATGAGTGATGGGGTAATGGACCACGATCCGGATTGCCTGTTCTGCAAGATCGCTGCGGGCAAGATTCCTTCGCGCAGCGTGTTCGAAGATGATGAGTTTTATGCCTTTCATGACATCCATCCGTGGGCGCCGGTGCATTTTCTGATCATCCCAAAGCTGCACATTCCGTCCATGGCCCAGGTAGGCCCTGAACATGCGGCCATGATGGGGCGCATGATGGCCCTGGTCCCCCGATTGGCGCTGCAAGAGGGCTGCAATCCCTATCCCGCGGGCGGGTTTCGCCTGGTGACCAACACCGGAGCGGAGGGCGGACAGGAGGTCCGGCATCTGCATTTCCATGTGATGGGTGGTCCGCGCCCGTGGTTGCGGGGCTAGTCCCGTCAGGGTATTGACGGCCACGTTATCCGCCTGTTCACAGCGTTCACCTAAAATACGGTAACAACCAAGGAGTCAGCCATGGGCTTTTCGACTACACACCTGATTATTTTTCTGGTCATCATCATTGTCATCTTTGGCACCAAGAAGCTGCGCAACATCGGCTCCGACCTGGGTGGCGCGGTCAAGGGCTTCAAGGATGGCATGAAGGACGGCAGCACGACGGAAAAGGCGGCCGAGACGCCGGCCCCGACGTTGGCGGCCACCGAGAAAACCGAAGCCAAGTCCACCATTGATGTTGAAGCCAAAATCAAGAGCTGAGGGCTTGCGTTTGCGGCGGTCCGGTTGGACGGACCTCACCCATGCTTGATATCGGAGTTACCAAGCTTGCCATCATTGGCGCCATTGCGCTGGTGGTGATTGGGCCCGAGCGTCTGCCCGGCGTGGCCCGTATGGCGGGCACGCTGCTGGGTCGTGCGCGCAGCTACATGGCCGAAGTCAAGGCGGAGGTCAGCCGCTCCATGGAGCTCGACGAGCTCAAGAAGATGAAGGAAACGATGGAGAGTGCGGCGCGCGACGTCGAACAAACCATACAAACTAGCGCCAGCGACTTCGAGAAGAGTTGGTCCGAGGCGACCGATACGGCATCGCGCATATCCCTGGACGATGCGTACTCAGCGGTGCCGCAGTACCGCCATCCCAAAAAACAATGGCGCCTGAAGAAGGGTGCCACTCCTTCCTGGTACAAGGCACGCGCTGGGGTGCGGACCAAGGCCCTGTCTGGCGCAGCACGGGTTGCCCGGTTCCGCCCACCCAAGATCAACTGATGTCCGACGAAAAAAAATCTCCAGACGAACTGGCTGGCACGGAACAACCGTTCGTGCAGCATTTGATGGAGCTGCGCGATCGTCTGCTCTACAGTGTCTATGGCATTGGCGCCCTGTTCGTGTTGCTGGCGTTCTTTCCGGGGCCGTCTGCTCTGTATGACCTGCTGGCCATGCCCCTGGTCAAGACGCTGCCTGAAGGCGCACGCATGATCGCCACCGGCGTGGTGTCGCCCTTTCTGGTTCCCATCAAGGTGACGGTGCTGGCTGCGTTCGGACTGGCGCTGCCGTGGGTGCTGTACCAGGTGTGGGCATTCGTGGCACCAGGCTTGTACAAGCATGAAAAACGTCTGGTGATGCCCCTGGTGGTGGCCAGTACCCTGTTGTTTTACGCGGGCGCGGCGTTTTGCTACTTCTTCGTTTTCGGGCAGGCGTTTCCCGCCATCCAGAAGATGGCGCCTATATCGGTTGCAGTGAGTCCGGACATCGAGGCTTATCTGGACTTTGTCATCACCATGTTCATCGCGTTTGGTGTGGCCTTCGAAGTGCCCATTGCCGTGGTCATTCTGGCCCGCATGGGGATGGTCACGGTGGCGCAACTCAAGTCATTTCGCGCCTATTTTGTTGTCGGCGCAGCGGCCGTGGCCGGTGTTGTCACACCGCCAGATCCGGTGTCCATGCTGGCCTTGCTGGTGCCTATGTGCCTGCTGTACGAGGTCGGAATCTGGGCTGCCAGGATTTTCATCAAACACACCCAGGCGCCTGCGGACGACACCGCGACCACGTCGTCCTGAGTCTCTGACTATCGGCCGGATGCCCTGGGCCGGGGGCGCACGCCTGGCGTGACGTCCAGCTCCAATGGCTGGCTCTTGCGCTCTACGGAAAACCGGGTCGCGGTTCCTGGTTTGAGCGTGGCGACCAAGGACAGCAACTGCGTCACATCCACTACCGGAACGTCGGCAATCTTGACGATGACGTCCCCCGGGCGGATACCCGCCTGCGCCGCCGGTCCGTTTTGCAGCACTCCGGTGATGATCACACCCTGCCGTGTTTTGACCGCAAAGGTTTCGGCCAGTTCGGGCGACAGGTCGTTGGGCTCCACACCAATCCATCCCCGGGTGATCTGACCATCCTTGACTATGCCCTCCAGCACCAGCTTGGCCGTGGACACGGGGATCGCAAAACCAATGCCCATGTTGCCGCCAGAGCGGGAGTAGATGGCCGTATTGATGCCCAGCAGGTTGCCATTGGTGTCGACCAGCGCGCCGCCGGAGTTTCCGGGGTTGATGGCGGCGTCGGTCTGGATGAAGTTCTCGAACGTATTGATGCCCAACTGGTTGCGCCCGAGCGCGCTGACGATGCCACTGGTAACGGTCTGGCCCACGCCAAAGGGATTACCAATGGCCAGCACCTGGTCGCCGACCTGGGCGCCATCGGAATTGCCCAAGGTAATCACCGGAAGTTTGTCGAGTTCGATCTTGAGGATGGCGAGATCGGTATCGGGGTCGGTCCCAATCACTTTGGCGCGCGCGTTGCGGCTGTCGTTCAAAACCACCTCAATTTCATCGGCACCTTCGACGACATGGTTGTTGGTCAGGATGTAGCCGCTGGCGCTGACAATGACACCGCTGCCCAGGCCGGTTTGCGCTTCGTTCCCTTGGTCGCCATAGAAGAACCTGAACCACGGATCGTTGGCATTGGGATTCCTGCGTGCCGCCTTGCTGGTGTTGATGCTGACCACGGCGGCCGACGCCTTCTGTGCGGCGGATCGGAAGCTGCCTGCAGGCGCAGCACCCGGCAGGGCAGGTGGGGCTTCCACCAGCGCCACGGTGCCCGTGCCAGCCACGCTCGGGTTGTGTCCCAGCCATTGGGGTTTGAGGGTAGCCACCACAAAATAGGCGGCCAGCAGCAGGGTGGTGGTTTGGGTAAAAAGAAGCCAGAGTCGTTTCATGGAGTATTCCGGTGCCGGTACGGGGCATGCCGTGTTGCGGCAAATTGTAGAGTGCCCTGGGGAACCACAGTACAGTGCAGGTCTGATATGGCCCACACTGCGCAATCTGAGCACACCATTCACATTCACCCGCAGGCACCCGGCAAGGTGCTTGAGGGCGTGGCCTGCAGTGGCTGCGGTGTGTGCTGTTTGTTCGAGCCCTGTCCGCTGGGTGTGATCCTGTCAGGCACGCGCATCGGCGCCTGTGCCGCATTGCGCTGGCAGGATGCGCCTGGCCAGTACCGTTGCGGCGCCATCGTGGCGCCCGAGGACGTGTTGGCGGCATCCCTGCCACGGGGAACGCGGTGGCTGACTCCGTTGCTGGGCCCGCTGCTGCGGCGATGGGGCGCCCGCTGGATTGCCGCCGGCACGGGCTGTGACAGCAGCCTGGAAGTGGTGCGCAGCGGTTCAACGACAATGCCGACGACCGATTCAACCTATCCCATTCGCGCTGTGGCGCGACGCAGCCCGCCATGACCGATCGCCAGGAACTCCTGACCGCCCTGGACGCCTTGCTCCAGCCCGAGGCTTTCAAGGACTATTGCCCCAATGGATTGCAGGTGGAGGGTTCAGCGCAGGTGCGAAAGATCGTCTCCGGGGTTACTGCAAGCTTGGCCTTTATCGATGCTGCGATTGCCGAAGGGGCGGATACGATTCTGGTTCACCACGGTTTGTTTTGGCGTGGCTACGACGGACGCGTGACCGGCTGGATGCGCCAACGCCTGGGGCAATTGCTGGCACACAACATCAACCTGTTTGCGTACCATTTGCCGCTGGATGCCCATGCGGAGCTGGGCAACAACGCCCAATTGGGGCAACGCCTGGGCTTGCAGGCGAGCGATCGGTTTGGCGACCAGCAGCTGGGGTGGACGGGCACTGCGTCGGTAGAGTTTTCCGATGCGAAGACCCTGGCGCTGCACGTGGAGTCGGTGCTGAAGCACTCCGTGGTGCTGGTGCCGGGCCGACCCGGACCGCTCAAACGCATCGCCTGGTGCACCGGCGGCGCGCAAAGCTATTTTGAGGCAGCCATCGCGGCGGGCGCGGATGCCTTTATCACCGGGGAAATCTCCGAGCCACAAGCGCATCTTGCGCGGGAAACCGGGGTGGCTTACCTCGCTTGCGGTCACCACGCCACCGAACGCTATGGTGCTCCGGCGCTGGCGGCGCATATGTGCGCCCGGTTCGGGCTGGAGCATGTTTTCATTGATATCGACAACCCGGCCTGACACCGCGTTCAACTTATGACCGATACCGCACCCGCCGCGAAACCGTTGGCCATCACGATGGGGGATGCCGCAGGCATTGGCCCAGAAATCATTGCCAAAGCCTACCGGGACCAGCCCGACCTGTTGCGCAACTGCTTTGTAGTGGGCGATGTGGGCACGTTGCGCCGGGCTGCCCGGGTGGTATTGCCCGGCGGGCAACCGCCACTGCCGGTTGCGGTCATCACGGCGCCAGAACAGGTGTGCGACGTGCCTCCAAACTGTATTCCGGTATTGCAGGTGGGCGAACCGTTGGAGCCCGTGGCCTGGGGTGCCATCAGCCGGGTTGCCGGAATGCAGGCCGGGCGCTGCGTGGAGTGGGCGGCGGATGCGGCCTTGGCTGGACAGCTGTGCGCCATGGTCACAGCCCCCTTGCACAAGGAGGCATTGGCCGCGGCAGGGCACCCGTTTAACCAGTTTCCCGGGCATACCGAGTTGCTGCAGGACCGGGCCGCGCGATTTATGGACCGACCGGTGTCCGAGTTACCAGTGCGCATGATGCTGGCCAATGGGGAGTTGCGTACCGTGCTGGTCAGCATCCACCTATCGTTGCGTCAGGCCATTGAAGCGGTGACCTATTCGAACGTGCTGGAAACCTTGCAGATTACCCATGGCGCCCTGTCGCGGGTATTGGGTCGGTCGCCGCGCATCGCGGTGGCGGGACTCAACCCGCATGCCGGCGAGGGTGGGCTGTTTGGCCGCGAAGAGCTGGAAGTGATACAGCCCGCCGTCGACGCTGCGCGAGCCAGTGGTATCGACGCCAGTGGCCCCTGGGCGCCTGACACGGTGTTCATGCGCGCCCGCAACAGCGCGCAACACGCGGGAGAGTTCGATGTCGTGGTCGCGATGTACCACGACCAGGGTCTGATTCCGGTGAAATACCTGGGCGTGGAACAGGGGGTCAACGTGACGCTGGGCCTGCCGCTGGTTCGCACCAGCCCTGACCACGGCACGGCCTTTGATATTGCCGGTACCGGCCGCGCCGATGCCTCCAGTCTGATTGAGGCGGTGCGCATGGCAAAGATGTTGGCGACTGAGGCGGGCAGCGACCCGTGAAACGGCGGAGCGTGGGGATACTATTTCTTCAGACTGTCGCGGATTTCGCGTAGCAGCAATACGTCTTCGGATGTGGCGACGGGCGCCGAGGCGGTAACGGGCGCCTCGCGCTTCAATCGGTTGATCTGCTTGACCATCAGAAAAATGATGAATGCCAGGATCGCAAAATTCACCGCCACGGTAATAAAGCTGCCATAGGCGAAAACCGGAACGCCCGCTTTCTTGAGAGCGTCCAGCGTGGTAGCCGTGCCTGGCGGCACAGAACCCAAAACGACAAACAGGCTGGAAAAGTCCAGCTTTCCAAACGCGGCACCGACGATGGGCATGATGAGGTCCGCAACCACGGAATCCACAATCTTCCCGAATGCGCCGCCAATGATCACGCCGACGGCCAAGTCAATGACATTGCCTTTAACCGCGAAATCCTTGAATTCCTGGATCATTCCCATTGTCGTGCGCTCCAAAATGTTGAAAAGCAAGAGTATTGCTGACAAATGAACGGTGTCAAGGACCCATATTGCCCAGAAGGGCCGCCAAATCGGCGCTGTGGCGGTCAGTTACAATGAGAGCTTCCCCCTAGTAGTCATGTTCATTGAGGATTCTCATGAGTGAAACCCTTGTCGATAGCCAATCGATCGACACCAGCAAACGCACTTGGTTGATCGCATCCAGCTGCGCTGGTGCCGTAGGCGTTGGTGCCGCCGCCATTCCTTTTGTCAGCACATTTCAACCGTCCGAGCGGGCCAAAGCGGCTGGCGCAGCCGTGGAAGTGGATATCGGGGGCCTGAGGCCCGGTGAAAAGATGACCGTCGAATGGCGCGGCAAACCGGTCTGGGTTATCCGACGCACCCCCGAGCAATTGGCAAGCCTGTCGGCGATCACCGGCCAACTGGCAGATCCTACGTCGCAGCGCAAGCCTTCCGAACTGACGCCGGAATATGCCCGCAACGAGGGCCGATCGATCAAGCCCGAGTTTTTTGTGGCTGTTGGTATTTGCACCCACCTGGGCTGCTCGCCATCGGAAAAATTTCAAACGGGGCCTCAGGCTTCGCTACCCGACGACTGGAAAGGCGGCTTTTTGTGCCCCTGCCATGGTTCTACGTTTGACCTGGCTGGCCGCGTTTTCAAGAACAAGCCTGCGCCGGACAATCTTGAAGTCCCTCCCCATATGTACCTTTCCGACAGCAAGCTGCTGATTGGCGAAGACAAGAAAGCCTGAGGAATAAGAACATGGCTGATTTCAAGGAAATTTCCCCCAACGCATCGGCAGGCGCCAAACTCACCAACTGGTTTGAAAATCGTTTGCCGACAGCATTCGACATGTACAAGGTTCACATGTCGGAGTACTACGCGCCAAAGAACTTCAATTTCTGGTACATCTTTGGCTCGTTGGCCATGCTGGTGCTGGTGATTCAGATCGTGACCGGTATCTTCCTGGTCATGCACTACAAACCGGACGCTGCTTTGGCCTTTGGTTCGGTGGAATACATCATGCGCGACGTGCCATGGGGCTGGCTGATCCGCTACATGCATTCAACCGGCGCTTCCGCATTCTTTGTCGTGGTCTATCTGCACATGTTCCGTGGCCTGCTGTACGGAAGTTACCGCAAGCCGCGTGAGTTGGTGTGGGTGTTCGGTTGCGCGATTTTCTTGTGCCTGATGGCCGAAGCCTTCATGGGCTATCTGTTGCCATGGGGCCAGATGAGCTACTGGGGCGCCCAGGTGATCGTGAACCTGTTTGCGGCCGTGCCTTTTGTGGGACCTGATCTGGCGTTGCTGATTCGTGGCGACTATGTGGTCGGTGACGCAACACTCAATCGTTTCTTCAGCTTCCACGTGATTGCGGTGCCGTTGGTTCTGTTGGGTCTGGTGGTTGCGCACTTGATGGCTTTGCACGATGTGGGCTCCAACAATCCCGATGGCATCGAGATCAAGGCCACCAAGGACGCTAAAGGCATTCCCCTGGATGGCATTCCGTTCCACCCCTATTACACCGTGCACGATATCTTTGCGGTGTGCATGTTCTTGATGGTCTTCTCGGCCGTCATCTTCTTCGCGCCCGAGTTCGGCGGCTACTTCCTCGAATACAACAACTTCATTCCAGCCGATCCGCTGCAGACGCCGTTGCATATTGCGCCGGTCTGGTACTTCACGCCGTTCTATTCGATGCTGCGCGCCATCACCGATGAGATGATGATTGTGTTGGAGATCTGCACCGTGGGCGCAGCATTGTTCAGCATCGTCAAGTTCAAGATGCCTGCGATCTTCAAGGGCGTGATCCTGGGTGCCGCTGTGGTGGTGGTGGCCATGATGCTGTCCATCGATGCGAAGTTCTGGGGTGTTGTGGCCATGGGGGGTGCCGTGGTCATCCTGTTTTTCCTGCCCTGGCTGGACTATTGCCCGGTCAAATCCATTCGTTACCGTCCGGATTGGCACAAATACCTGTACGCAGTATTTGTGGTTAATTTTGTCATCCTGGCCTATTTGGGAACACAGCCTCCGTCCGCCATCGGCGAGCGAGTGTCGCAGGTCGGAACCCTGTTTTACTTCGGCTTTTTCCTGTTGATGCCGTGGTGGAGTCGTCTGGGAGAGGCCAAGCCTGTGCCTGCCCGCGTCAATTTCGCTGCCCATTGAGTCGGAGATTATGCAAATGAAAAAAGTACTATTGACTTTGCTGGCGGCTGTGGGCTTCATGGCCGGTGCTCAGGCGAATACCGGTGGAATGGCGTGGGATCGGGCACCGGACCGATCCAATGATCTCGCAGCACTGCAGAATGGCGCCAAACTGTTTGTCAACTACTGCCTGAACTGCCACTCAGCAGCCTTTATGCGTTTCAACCGCTTGAAGGACATTGGCCTGACGGATCAACAGATCAAGGACAACTTGCTGTTCACTACCGAGAAGGTGGGAGAGAACATGAAGGCTGCGATCGACCCCCGCCAAGCCAAAGAGTGGTTTGGTGCCAACCCCCCTGATTTGACGGTGATCGCACGGTCCCGTTCAGCGCAGGGCATGGGCACGGGTGCCGACTATCTGTACACCTATCTGCGCAGCTACTATGTGGACGATGCCAAGCCAACCGGCTGGAACAACCTGGCCTTCCCCAATGTAGGCATGCCCCACGCTCTGTGGGAATTGCAGGGCAAGCGAGCACCCGTGTATGAAACCGTTGTCGAGCACGGTCATGAAGTGCATACGCTCAAGGGATGGGAGCAATTGACACCCGGAACCATGGCGCCCGAGCAATATGACCAGGCCGTCGGCGATTTGGTGAGCTACCTTCAGTGGATGGCGGAGCCTGCTAAAAATACGCGCATTCGGGTTGGTTTCGGTGTGATGCTGTTTTTGCTGTTCATGACTTTCTTCGCGTGGCGGCTTAACGCGGCGTTCTGGAAAGACGTCAAGTAATACGGTCTTTTGTCCATGCGGTTACGTCTTGCGGATGTAACGAGATGGTCCCGGAGTGGGTTCGCAATGGCAACCCACTCTTTTTAATTTTTAGGAGTCTTTTGCCATGATGGTGCTGTATTCAGGAACAACCTGCCCCTTTTCTCACCGTTGCCGCTTTGTCCTTTTCGAGAAGGGCATGGACTTCGAAATTCGCGATGTGGACTTGTACAACAAGCCAGAAGACATCAGCGTCATGAACCCGTATGGGCAAGTCCCCATTCTGGTGGAACGCGATTTGATTCTCTACGAATCCAACATCATCAACGAATACATTGACGAACGCTTTCCGCATCCCCAGTTGATGCCCGGCGACCCTGTGGACCGCGCCCGTGTCCGTTTGTTCTTACTCAATTTCGAAAAAGAACTGTTTGTGCACGTGTCAACTCTGGAAGCACGCAGTTCCAAGGGCAACGAGAAGGCGCTTGAAAAAGCCCGCGCCCACATCCGTGACCGTTTAACGCAGCTGGCCCCGGTATTCCTGAAAAATAAATACATGCTGGGCGATAACTTCTCCATGCTGGACGTGGCGATTGCTCCGTTGCTGTGGCGCCTGGACTTCTATGGTATTGACCTGAGCAAGAACGCGGCACCATTGCTGAAGTACGCCGAGCGTATTTTTTCTCGTCCGGCCTACATTGAGGCACTGACACCCTCTGAAAAGGTGATGCGCAAGTAATTGCGTGCGGGCTTGCCATGATTGATGCAGCGGACTCCAGCTCGACACGTCCCTATCTCATTCGTGCCTTGTATGAGTGGTGCACGGACAATGGTCTGACGCCGTTCATTGCCGTCTTGGTGGATGAGACGGTGCGTGTCCCCAACGAGTATGTCAAGGACGGTGAGATTGTGTTGAACATCAGTTTTGACGCGACCAGTTCACTGACGATGGGCAACGAGTTCATCGAGTTCAAGGGGCGGTTTGGGGGCGTGGCACGGGATATTTTTGTTCCTGTGGATCGTGTTGTCGCCATCTATGCACGGGAAAACGGCCAGGGCATGGCCTTTCCCATGTTGGCGCGCTCGGCATCGACACCAAATGCAGCACCTGCGGCGGAAGCTAAGCCGACCGTGTTGACGCAGGTGACCAGCGCGGTAACGGACGAGGGCACGGAGCCACCGCGTCCTTCAGGCGGCGGTAAGCCCTCGCTCACGCGCATCAAGTAATACATCACTATCATCCCGACGCACCACAATCTTTTGTGGCATCCGGGTGATGTAGAATAAAAGACGTGCCGATTTAGCTCAGTTGGTAGAGCAACCGCCTTGTAAGCGGTAGGTCATCAGTTCGAATCCGATAATCGGCACCATTTGTATTTTTTCGACCCAATCAGGTAGACGAGCGTGGCGCCTGTACTTTCAGGCGGATTGCGCTGACGTCCCACCCCTTTGCGCGCAGGTGCGATTCAAGGGATGGCACGAGTTGACGGATTTTTGCGGCAATGGCGTTGTTGTCGAGGATCAGGCACCAAACGGAACCTTCAATAGGACCTGCGCGTACGGCTGATCGCAATGGAGCGGGAATGAGTGCCTCGACGGACTTCAATCGGGTTGTTGATTCCATTGCGAGACCGGTCAGACGCGCCAAGGTAGGCGAGTCCTGTGTGGCCTGAAGCAGCGTGTAGGAATGATTGCGGCGGTTCATGACCTTGGGAATGTGAAGGGATTCTGAATGCAGTTGATTATCACGGATGCTTGGCTGATCAAGAGTCGTGCCTTTCACCTGAGTGGATCTAAACTTCTGATGGCGATCATCGCGTCATCTTTCGCACTCATGTTGATATCGGCGGGTTTGTACCACTGGGTTTTCCTGAAGGGCGCCCGGGAAGGCTGGCCCATCATCGGAACGCTGGTGCGCCTGGTCGTGAAGGATGAAGTCGCGCAGCAGGATCGCTTCATGCGCGAGAACATCGAAGTCATGGCCAAGAAACTGGGTGAAATGCAGGCCAAGATGCTGCAACTGGAGTCCCTTGGCGAGCGTGTTTCCGGTCTGGCTGGCGTCAATCCTTCCGATATCAAAATCAAGCCGGGTCAGGGAGGAAAGCTCGTTTCTGGGAGAGACCTGTCCATGCTCGAATTGCAGTCCACGCTGAAAGAGCTCGAT
>Ga0208514_100381_pt1 | contig 26394 bp, 19 predicted proteins | sample LakWasMet70_HOW9_2_FD_183900 | JGI IMG/M metagenome (GOLD analysis project Ga0208514, IMG submission 183900) | Freshwater sediment methanotrophic microbial communities from Lake Washington under simulated oxygen tension - Sediment Metagenome... | ecosystem: Environmental > Aquatic > Freshwater >...
CGTCATGCGGCTGATGCCGAACTGCTGCATCAGCGTGGCCTCGCTGGGCACCGGGTCGCCCGGGCGCCACTCGCCGGAGCTGATGTGCTGCTGGATGAAGGTCTTGACCTGGAGGTAGGCAGGTTGCATCAATCGAGGTCTTTCCAAAGTGGCGATGGAATACAGGCAGTTGGATTGTCGGTAGTTTACCCCTGTTGACACAAGTTGTATAGACAAGTAATAATTCGCCACCCAAATATCTTTCAGGAGCCCACCCGTGTCTGATCTCTCCAACGCCCCCTACCTGGACAGCAAGGCCCGCCCCGTGCGCGCGCCCCGTGGACCCGAGCTGACCTGTGCCAACTGGCAGATCGAAGCCGCCTACCGCATGCTGCAAAACAACCTGGACCCCGAAGTGGCCGAGAACCCGAACGAACTGGTGGTGTACGGCGGCATTGGCAAGGCGGCGCGCAACTGGCCAGCCTTTGACGCCATTCTGGACAGCCTGCGCAGGCTGAAAGCCGACGAGACGCTGTTGGTGCAGTCCGGCAAGCCGGTGGGCGTGTTCCGCACCCACGCAGGCGCACCGCGCGTGCTGATCGCCAATTCCAACCTGGTACCCAAGTGGGCGACCTGGGAGCACTTCAATGAACTCGACCGCAAGGGTCTGATGATGTACGGCCAGATGACGGCCGGCAGCTGGATCTACATCGGATCACAAGGCATCGTGCAGGGCACGTATGAGACCTTTGTCGAAGCCGGTCGCCAGCATTACAACGGCGATCTCTCCGGGCGCTGGGTGCTGACCGCCGGTCTGGGCGGCATGGGTGGCGCGCAGCCTTTGGCCGCCACGTTTGCGGGCGCCTGCTCACTCACCATCGAATGTCAACAAACGAGTATCGACTTCCGACTCAAGACCCGCTACGTAGACGAACAGGCCACCGACCTGGACGACGCACTGGCCCGGATCGCCAAATACACAGCCGAGAAAAAAGCCGTATCCATCGCACTGCTGGGCAATGCCGCGCGCATACTGCCGGCGCTGGTCGAGCGCTGCAAGGCAGGCACCGCCATCCGGCCCGACCTGGTCACCGACCAGACCTCCGCCCACGACCTGATCAACGGCTACCTGCCCGCAGGCTGGTCGGTGGACCAATGGAAAGCCGCGCAAAAGGACCCCGCACAACACGCCGAATTGACGGCCGCCGCGGCGCGCAGCTGTGCCGACCATGTCAAGGCCATGCTGCTGTTCCAGGCCATGGGCATCCCCACGGTGGACTATGGCAACAACATCCGCCAGGTGGCTTTCGACCAGGGCGTGAAAAACGCATTCGACTTTCCCGGCTTTGTGCCCGCCTATGTGCGCCCGCTGTTCTGCCGCGGTGTCGGGCCCTTCCGCTGGGTGGCATTGAGTGGTGACCCCGAAGACATCCGCAAGACGGATGCCAAGATGAAGGAGCTGTTTCCCCACAACGCCGGCTTGCACCGCTGGCTGGACATGGCCGGGGAGCGTATTGCCTTCCAGGGCCTGCCCGCACGCATCTGCTGGATCGGCCTGGGTGAGCGCCACCTGGCTGGCCTGGCATTCAACGACATGGTGAAGAGCGGTGAGTTGAAAGGCCCCATCGTTATTGGCCGCGACCACCTGGACAGCGGCTCCGTCGCCTCCCCCAACCGCGAAACCGAATCCATGCAGGACGGCAGCGATGCGGTCAGCGACTGGCCCTTGCTCAACGCCCTGCTCAACACCGCCAGCGGCGCCACCTGGGTGAGCCTGCACCACGGCGGCGGCGTCGGCATGGGTTACTCGCAGCACAGCGGTGTGGTCATCGTGGCCGACGGCACGGCAGAGGCTGCCGACAAGCTGGGCCGCGTGCTGTTCAACGACCCGGCCACCGGTGTGATGCGCCACGCCGACGCGGGCTATGGCATCGCCCTGCAATGCGCCAAAGAAAACAACCTCAACCTGCCCATGCTGACATGAACATCCAACCCGGCCACCTGACCCTGGCGCAACTGCGCCAATTGCACACCCACATCACCCCGCTAACGCTGGACGCAGCAGCCCGGCCCGGCATCCGCGCCAGTGCCGAGCTGGTGCACCAGGCCGCCGAGGGCGGCGCAGCCGTCTATGGCGTCAACACCGGCTTTGGCAAGTTGGCGAATCAACGCATCGCCAAGGCCGATCTGGAAACCCTGCAGCTCAACCTGCTGCGCTCGCACGCCGTGGGCGTGGGCGAGCCCCTGGCCGAGCCGGTGGTGCGCCTGATTCTGCTGATGAAGGCGGCGAGCCTTGCGCGCGGCTATTCGGGCATTCGCGAACTGGTCATCGACCGGCTGTTTGCGTTTTACAACCTCGGCATCACGCCGGTCATTCCGTGCCAGGGTTCGGTCGGCGCATCGGGCGACTTGGCCCCGCTGGCCCATTTGTGCCTGCCGCTGATTGGCGAAGGTGAGGTGTTCTACGGCAACAAGCGCATGCCCGCCGCCAAGGCCTTGCAGATGGCCCACCTGGATCCGATCAAGCTGTCGGCCAAGGAAGGTCTGGCGCTGATCAACGGCACGCAAGTGTCCACCGCGCTGGCCATTGACGCGCTGTTTGCTACCGAGCGCCTGTTTGAAGCGGCGGTGATTTCCGGCGCCGTGACGCTGGACGCCGCCCGCGGCAGCGATGGCCCGTTTGACCCCCGCATCCACGCCGTGCGTGGCCAGCCCGGCCAGATCGCTTGCGCGGCTGCCTACCGGGCACTTGCGGTGGGCAGCGCCATCCGCAAGTCGCACCTGGAAGGCGACGACCGCGTGCAGGACCCGTACTGCCTGCGCTGCCAGCCCCAGGTCATGGGCGCCTGCCTGGACCAGATGCGCTATGCCGCCGATGTGTTGCTGCGGGAAGCCAATGCGGTCACCGACAACCCGCTGGTGTTTGCCGATACCGGCACGCTGCTCTCCGGCGGCAACTTCCATGCCGAGCCCGTTGCATTGGCCGCCGATGCGCTGGCCGTGGTGATTGCCGAGATTGGCGCCATCACCGAACGGCGCATTGCGATGCTGGTGGACACCGTGGTGTCGCGCCTGCCCGCCTTCCTGACGCCGGAGCCGGGTCTGAACTCGGGCTTCATGATCGTGCACGTGACCGCCGCGGCGCTGGCCTCGGAAAACAAGTCGCTGGCCCACCCGGCCAGTGTGGACAGCCTGCCCACATCGGCCAACCAGGAGGACCATGTGAGCATGGCCACCTTTGCCGCGCGGCGCCTGCAGCAGATGCTGCGCAACACCGAGTACATCGTGGCCATCGAGTTGCTGGCGGCGGCCCAGGGCATCGAGTTCCTGCGCCCACTGAAGAGCTCGGGTGTACTCGAGGGCATCCTGCAATTGATCCGCTCGGTGTCGCCGGCCATGATGGTGGACCGCAGCCTGGCGCCGGACATGGAGCTGGTACGCGCGCTGATCACGCAGGGTCGCATTGGCCTGGCAGGCGAGGCACAGATCCACGAGCTGAGCGCCCTTCGGCTGCAATAGGCGCACCGTCGCGGTGCATCTCGGCGTACTATCCGGTCTCACCCCAACCGGAGTCCTACCGTGAAGATGCTTGCGACGCTTGCGCCCGACGCGGCCCCCCGGGGCGCATGAGAAAGCTGGTGATTGGTGGCCTGTTGCTCAGCGCAGTGGGAGTCGCCCAGTGTGAGGAAGTCATACTTCTCAGCTACTACGAGCGGGCTCCCTACGCGGTGCGGCAGGCCAATGGGGACGTCACCGGCCTGACGGCCGACCCGGCCGCTGCCGCCTTTCAAAAGGCCGGTATTCCTTTTCAGTGGCAGGCCATCCCGGCCAGGCGCCAGTTGGTCAACATTGAACGCGCAAACACACTGGAGTGCGGCGTGGGGTGGTACAAAACTGCCGACCGTGCCAGTGTGGGCAAGTTCACTGAGCCTATCTACCGTGACAAGCCCACCGTCGCCGTGGCACGACTCAATTTCAATCCCCCGGAGAAATCCCTGGCGGCGATGGCTGCCAACCCCTCGGTGCGTATTTTGATGAAGAACGGACTCACCTATGGCCGCAATGTGCCAGGCATCATGGCGACCGCCAAGGCCCATGTACAGGTGGTTACCGGCGATCAAAGTGCGTTGGCCCGCATGGTGGCGGCAGATCGTGCGGACTTCGTGCTTTCCCCTTACGAAGAGGCCTCGACCCTGATCGCCAGCGTCGGGAAAGAAGTCCAGCGTTTGAAAATACTGCATTTTGACGATGTGGTCGCCGGCGATACCCGCCACCTGTGGTGCAGCAAACAGGTCAGCGATGTCACCATCGCCAGGCTCAATCAAGCCATCGCACACAACGTCATGTCCGGGAAATAGACAGGCACACGGTAGTATTCGGCGTTACACCGAATCCACCTATTCATGCGCAAGACATCGTTAGCCCAGGGCAACACACCCGCCAGTGAATCCACCGACCGCAAACGGCTGCAGATGGCAGACATCGCCCGCTTGGGCGGCGTGTCGGTTGCCACCGTATCGCGGGCACTGAGCGGCAGCACGCTGGTCAACGCCGAGACCCGCGAACGCATCCAGCAGCTGGCGCAGTCGCTGAACTACTCCATCAACCTGGGCGCGCAAAACCTGCGCCTGCAAAAGAACCTGACCGTGGGGGTGGTGGTGCCCTATGACGCGCAGTCGCGCCAGCACATTTCGGACCCCTTCTTCCTGTCCATCATCGGCAGCATCGCCGATGCGCTGACCGACCACGGCTACGACATGCTGCTGTCGCGCGTGGACTCGGAGCGCCTGGACGCGGCCTCGCAGCTGTATGACTCGGGCAAGGTCATTGGCGTCATCATCATTGGCCAGTGGCGCCACCATGACCAGCTCAACCAGCTGGCCGCGCGCAATATGCCCCTGGTGGTTTGGGGCGGCGAGCTGCCCCAGCAGCTGTATTGCAGCGTGGGGGGCGACAACCGCAACGGCGGGGAGCAGGCGACGGCCCATCTGCTGCGTGCGGGTCGCCAGCGCATTGCCTTTCTGGGGGATGCCGCGCTGCCCGAGGTCTGGTTGCGGCGCGAAGGCTACTTGCGCGCCCACGCGGCGGTAGGGCTCACACCATTCCCCGAACTGGAGATGGCAGTTCCGTTTGAGCCCGATGCGGCGCACCCCATTCTGGAGCGCCTGTGCGCCAGCGGCGTGGCGTTTGACGGCGTGGTGGCCTGCAGCGACCTGCTGGCCATCCACATGGTGCAGGCCCTGCGCGCACACGGGCGTTCGGTGCCGGGCGATGTGGGCGTGGTCGGCTATGACGACATGCCGCTGGCGGCCTTTTGTGAACCCACCCTCACCACCGTCCACCAGCCGGTGCTGGAAGCGGGTGCCGAGCTGGTCGCAGCCCTGCTGCAACTGCTCAATGGCGTGCGCGCCCTGCCACGCACCCTGCCCGTTCACATCGTGGTGCGCGCCAGCGCACCTTGAGGTGCCTTCGCTACCCGCGGCACAGTCGGCAGAAGGCAAACGATTGCAATAGCAGCGTTGATTCGCATCAAATTTTCCGACCGCTTAACGCTTTTTTATATAAAAACTTCAAAATATTACGGGTTTACACCTAATTGCAATCGATTGCAATGAACTTAATATTCGTTTCAAGCGATTGGAACGGTCTCGGCCGGACGGGTCGCTTGCCCTCACCACATGCTTCATTCAAAACAAACGGGTCGCTGACGCCAACCGCTTCAGCCGTCAACAGGAGACTTTATGCACCATCACACCTTCCCCACGCGCCCCATTGCGGCGGCCGTTTCCCTTGCCTTGTTGACCATGGGCAGCGCCTGGGCCCAGTCCAACCCCGCTGAAGCCAGCAAGGACGGCATGAACTTCGACCAGATCGTGGTCACCGGCACGTCCACCGCAAAATCCAAGATGAAGCAAAGCGTGTCCGTCAGCACGCTGAGCGCCGAGCAGATGGAAAAGACCGGCGCCACCAGTGCGGCCGAACTGCTGCGCGCCATTCCTGGCGTGCGCTCGGAATCGTCCGGCGGTGAGGGCAATGCCAACATCACGGTGCGCGGCGTGCCCCTGTCGGCCGGTGGATCGCGCTACGTGCAACTGCAGGAAGACGGCTTGCCGCTGGTCCTGTTTGGCGACGTGTCGTTTGGCACGGCCGACCAGTTCCTGCGGGCCGACTTCAACGTCGACCGGCTGGAAGTGATTCGCGGCGGATCGGCCTCCACACTGGCCACCAACTCACCCGGCGGCATTGTCAACTTCATCAGCAAGACCGGCGCGGAAGCCGGTGGATCCGCCGCGCTGACCGCTGGCCTGCAACAGCGCCAGACCCGCCTGGATGTGGACTATGGCGGCAGCCTGGGACCGCGCACCACCTTCCACATCGGTGGCTTCCAGCGCACCGGTGAGGGCGCGCGTGCTGCTGGTTTCAACACCGAAAACGGTGGCCAGATCCGTGCCAACATCACACAGCAACTGGACAACGGCTACATCCGCTTCAGCGTCAAGTCGCTGGAGGACCGCACACCCACGCTGCTGCCGGTGCCGGTCACGGTGTCCAACGGGCAAATCAACGCCATCAATGGCATCGATCCGCGCACTGCTTTCTTCATCACACCGTCCCTGCCAACCGACCGCTCGCTGAACCACGATGGCGGCTTCACGACCAGCAACACCCGCGACGGACTGCGCATCCAGAGCAACGCCTTTGGATTTGAGGGCCAGTTGAAGCTGGGCGACGGCTGGACGCTGGACGAGAAGTTCCGCCGCTCCAGCAACTCCGGCCGCTTCATCGGGCTGTTCCCGGCCGACAACGGCAACAATGGCAAGAACGCCTTCTTCACGGCCACGCTGTTCAACACTTCGCTGGACGATTTTGGCAACACCTTCAACGACATCAAGGTCTCCAAGGCCTTTGATGCCGGCGTGGGCAAGGTCACGGCGGTGGCCGGCGTGTTCACCGGTGTGCAGACCATTGCGCAGACCTGGTACTGGAACCAGTACAACATGGCCATGACCGGCACCAACGCACAGGTCGTCAATGCCGTGGGCGCTCCCAGCTCGGCCCCGGTGACCGCCGGCTTTGACACCTGGGGCGGATGCTGCGCCAGGACCTGGGACGTGCAGTACAACCAGACGGCACCGTACCTGGCCCTGACGGTGGACGCCGGTGCGCTGACCGTGGATGCCAGCGTGCGCAGCGACAACCAGAAGGCCAGCGGCTACACCCTGTCGTCCAACGCCACGACCAAGACCTGGGACCCAACCTCGCAGAAGAACGTCAACTACGACGTGTCGCACAACTCCTATTCGCTGGGCGCCAACTACACCGTCAACCGCGACCTGTCGCTCTTTGCCCGCAACAGCGATGGCGTGGCGTTCAGCGCCGACCGCCTGCTGTATGGCAATCCGCTGGACGGCTCGGTGCCGATTGCCCTGAACCAGATCCAGCAACAGGAAGCCGGTGTGAAGTGGCGCAGTGGCGGCTTCAGCCTGTTCTCGACGCTGTTCAGCGCGCGCACCACCGAGAGCAACTACGAGGCCACGACGCAGAAGTTCACCGCCAACAAGTACTCGTCCAGCGGTCTGGAACTGGAAGCCGTGTGGAACGTGGGTGACTTCCGCATTGCCGGCGGCACGACCTGGACCAACGCCAAGATCACCGACTCCAACGACGCCAGCACGGTCGGCAAGAAGCCGCGTCGCCAGGCTGACTTTGTGTACCAGTTGGCACCGTCGGTGAGCTTTGACTCCCTGGAACTGGGCGCCGCATTGGTCGGCACCGGTGACTCGTATGGTGACGATGCCAACACCATCACCATGGCCGGCTTCACCACGGTCAATGCCTTTGCCAACTACCGCATCAACGCCAAGACACAGCTGTCGCTGCGGGTGAACAACCTGTTCAACACGCTGGGCTATACCGAGATTGAAGGCGACGGCCATGCGGCCCGCGCCGTCAACGGTCGCTCGGCCAGCGTTCAGTTGAAGTATTCTTTCTAAGGTCGGCAACGAGGTCTCACAGTCACCGCATGATGAACGACAACGACAGTTCGAACCCGGCGCCAGCCACGCCATCGGGCCACAAGCCGGATGCCGTGCTGGTGCTGGGCGAGGCCCTGGTGGACCTGTTTGACAGCGGTCCGCAAGCCGGCGGTGCACCCTTCAATGTGGCCCGTTCGCTGGCGGCCTTGCAGGTACCGGTGACCTTCATCACCCGGCTGGGAGACAACGATCCGTGGGCCGAAGTGCTGTTGCAAAGTGCCCGCGACTTCGGCCTTGGCCTGCACGGTATTCAGAAAGATGGCTTGCACCCCACGGGCACGGTGCAGGTGGTGCAAAAGGGCGCGGCGCACAGCTTCCGCATTGCCGCCGACGTGGCCTGGGACTATATCGATGCAGCGCAGGCGCGGGTGGTCCTGGATGCCGCCCCGCCCCCAGCCTTTGTCTACTTTGGAACACTGGCCCAGCGCCATGCGGTGTCCCGAAAGACGATCCGGGAGGTCTTGTGCGCCACCAGCGCCGTGCGCTATCTGGATCTGAATTTGCGCGACGGCCCCGACAACCGGAGACTGGCCGAGGAGTCGCTGGAGCTGGCGGATTGGGTCAAGGTCAACGACGAAGAACTGGTGCAGTTACTGGCCTGGCAGGGTGGTGCCAGCATGCATTCGGAAAAATGGGGCTCGCCCGCGTTCCAACGCGGCGTTGCCAGCCTGGTGGAGCGGTTTCAACTGCAGCGCCTGATCGTGACACGTGGCCCCCACGGCTACGCCAGTTTTGATGCGGCGGGCCACTGCGAGGCCGAGGGTGCCGGGATAGCCGTGGCCCAGGTGGTGGACACGGTCGGTGCGGGTGACGGCTTCAGCGCCATGCTGCTGGCCTGCCAACTGGCCGGGCGCACACTGCCGTGGTCACTGGCGCTGGCCAACGAATACGCGGCCGCGATCTGCGCCCATCGTGGGCCGATGAGCCACAACCTGCAAAGCTACGCGGCCTGGCGCAAGCGGCTGGGCGCCAGCACCACCTGCAACGCCATCTGACCTGACACCACAACACAAGAAGAACTTCTGATGTCCCTCGCAAAACCCCACTTGTCGATCTGGCAAATCATCAACATGAATGTCGGCTTCTTCGGCATCCAGTTCAGCTTTGGCCTGCAGCAAAGCAATATGAGCCCGATCTACAAATACCTGGGCGCCAACGAGGCCACCCTGCCCCTGCTGTGGCTGGCCGGGCCCATGACGGGCCTGCTGGTGCAGCCCATCATCGGCGCCATGAGCGACCGCACCGTGTCGCGCTGGGGCCGGCGCACACCCTATTTCATGATCGGCGCCATCCTGTGCAGCCTGGGCCTGCTGGCCATGCCCATGAGCCCCACGCTGTGGTTTGCGGCCGGTCTGCTGTGGATACTCGACGCGGCCAACAACGTGACCATGGAGCCGTACCGGGCCTACGTCAGTGACCGCCTGGACCGTGAGCAGCACTCGCTGGGCTTTCTGACCCAGAGTGCCTTCACCGGCCTGGCTCAAACCCTGGCCTACCTGATGCCGTCCATCCTGATTGGCCTGGGCATGAACCGAGACGCCGTGGGCGACAACCACATCCCGCAGGCCACCATGGCGGCCTTCGTGATGGGCGCCGTGTTCTCGCTGGTGACGGTGTGGTGGTCGGTGCGCAAGGTGCCCGAGCTGCCGTTGTCCGCAGAGGCCATTCAGGAGATGCGCGCGCGCCCCACTGGCGGCGTGGCCACGCTGCGTGAGATCTGGTTGGCCATGAAGGAAATGCCCAGCACCATGCGCAGGCTGTGGTGGATGAAACTGTTCCAGTGGTACGGCATGATGTGCTACTGGATCTACATCGTGCCGTCTCTGGCCAAGACGCTGTTCCACACGTCTGACGCCACGACCGCAGGTTTTCGCGAAGCGGGTTTGCTGAACGGGCAAATCGGTGGCTTCTACAACTTCATCGCCTTTCTGTCGGCCTTTGCCATGGTGCCATTCACCCGCCGCTTTGGCCCCAAGGTGGTCCACGCGGTGTGCCTGACGTTGGCGGCAGCGGGCATGTGGGTTTTGCCGGACATCACGAACAAATGGTTGTTGTTCGTGCCCATGGTCGGCATCGGCCTGGCCTGGGCCAGCATCATGGGCAACCCCTACATCCTGCTGGCCGGCTGCATTCCACCGGAGCGCGCCGGTGTCTACATGGGTATCTTCAACATGTTCATCGTGATCCCGATGCTGATCCAGATGATCACCCTGCCCCTGTACTACGACGCGCTGCTGGGCGGCAACCCCGACAACGTCATCCGCCTCGCCGGTGTGCTGCTGCTGTGTGCCGCGGCCGCCGTCTTGATGGTGGACACCAAGAACACCAACAGCGCTACCCAAAAACACCAACAATGAAAAACCAGGTTCAACTCATCACGTACGTCGACCGGCTGGGCGGGGGCAACCTGCAGCAGCTGACCCAATTGCTGGACGGCCCCTTAAAAGATGTTTTTGGCGGCGTGCACTTGCTGCCCTTCTTTGATGCCATCGACGGTGCCGACGCCGGCTTTGATCCCAAGGACCACACCCGGGTCGATCCACGCCTGGGCGATTGGGACGACATCCGCGCCCTGACCGCCGTGGTGGATGTGATGGCCGACGCCATCGTCAACCACATGTCCAGCGAGTCACCGCAGTTCAAAGACTACTGCGCCCATGGCGATGCGTCGCCATACGCAGGCCTGTTTCTGAGCATGGGCACGGTGTTTCCGCAGGGCGCCAGCGAGCAGGATTTGCTGGCCATCTACCGCCCGCGCCCGGGCCTGCCCTTTGCGTCCACGGTGCTGGGCAATGGGCAGAAGAAGATGCTGTGGACCACGTTCACGCCGCAGCAAATCGACATCGACGTGCTGCACGCGCAGGGCCAGGCCTACCTGCGCTCCATCTTGCAGCGCTTTGCCGACAACGGCATCCGCATGATCCGCCTGGATGCCGCGGGCTACGCCATCAAGAAGGCGGGCACCAGTTGCTTCATGCTGCCCGAAACCTTTGACTTCATCGCCGCGTTTGCAGCGCAAGCCCAAGCCCTGGGCATGGAAGTGCTGGTCGAGATCCACTCCTACTTCCAGCGCCAGATTGAGATCGCCAAGCGCGTGGACTGGGTCTATGACTTTGCGCTGCCACCGCTGGTGCTGCACACCTTTTTCTTCGGCAACAGCCAGGCGCTGAAGGACTGGATTCGCATCCGCCCCGAAAACGCCCTCACCGTGCTGGACACGCACGACGGCATTGGCATCATTGACATTGGCGCCGACCCGGCAGACCGTGCACAGCACCCCGGCCTGCTCGCTCCCGGGCATCTCGACCAGTTGGTCGAACGCATCCATGCCAACAGCCAGGGGCAAAGCCGACAGGCCACCGGTGCCGCGGCCTCCAACCTCGACCTCTACCAGGTTAACTGCACCTTCTACGACGCATTGGGGCGCAACGACCGCGCCTACCTGCTGGCGCGCGCCATCCAGCTCTTCATGCCGGGTGTTCCGCAGATCTATTACGTCGGCCTGCTGGCCGGCGAAAACGACATGAACCTGCTGGCCCACAGCGGCGTGGGCCGCGACATCAACCGCCAACGTTTCAGCCCTGCGGACATTGAAGTGGCATTGCAGAAGCCGGTGGTGCGGGATTTGCTGGCGCTGAACCGGTTGCGCAACACCAGCGACGCGTTCAACGGCCGCTTTGAACTACTGGAGTCACCGGACACGACACTGCAACTGCAGTGGGTTTGCGGCGCGTCAAAGGCGGAACTGTTCATAGACTTCAGTGACCTGAGTTACCAGATCACCTGCGATGACGGGGCCAGCGGCACCATCCACACCTTTCACGCGTGAAGGCTTGGTAGCGGGGATCAGAAAAGGGCGATTCGGGGTGGTGCGGGTAGTTTCATGACCCGCGCTGTTGTGGCACTTCGGTGCCACTTTTTTGTTGACGACGGCATTCGCTGCTATGGCATGCGCTGCAACCCATAACCCATGGCATTTGGCTCACGCCAAACTATCAATATGATAGCAATATGTGCTTATTCCACGAGGGCTATCGGCCGTTTTTTCACATACCGACTTGGCACGGGGCACCGCCAGTGCAAGCCGCACTGCCGCGCCACTGGCCCCACCCAGGCTGGTGGATCGGGTGTTCTGGCGCTAGCCCTCGTGGAATATGTGCACACAGCTACATTTACGATAGCAATCTCCCAAGACCACTGCGCCAGCGTGGGGACCAGATTCAATTGCCCGGCAGTTTGACGATGACCTTGCGCACCCCGTTGGGTGGTGCCGGAAAGTCGGCCAGTGCCGCTTCGAACATCGCCGGGAACATCTTCTCCCCATCGAACCAACTCCGCTCGTTGGTGGCGGTGCTTTCATACACCACGGTGCCGGCGCGCAGGTCGCGAATCTCCAGCCGCACGCGTGACACATGCACCGTGCTATCCGGCCACAGTGGTCCGTAGAACACGCGGCCATGCCAACGGCGCGAGCGGCCAAACGGCGCGGCGGAGAAGCGCCCAAAGAAGGGGTCGGGGTAGACCAACACAGCGTCCGACGTGGCGGCGCTCACCTGCACGCTGAACTGCGGGCTGGCGTCATTGCGGGTAAAGCCCCGCTTCTCCAGCGCTGCCTGCGCCATCTGTTCGAACGCCAACGTTTGCTTGGGGTCCTGGTACTGCGAGGGCAAGCGCTCAAAGGTAAACGGCCCGGCCTGGGTGCTGGCGGGCGCGCTGGCAAAGCTCAGCACGTCACTTTCCAGCGTTGAAACCGTGGCACAACCCGTCAAGAGGGCCGAGAGTGCCAGTATGGCCGTAACGAGGGGCCTGGAAAAGGGGTTGCGCGTACTCATTACCATTCTCCACAAGGTGTTCCTGACAATCATGGCCCCATTGGCCGCGCGATTCAAGTTAGCCTTGTAAATCCCCCAACGGCCTGCGGGTTCCCGCCATTATTTGAGCCAAACTGGCCGCTAGTCCTCGTGAAATATACACAATGCGCTACAACTTTAATAGCGCAACTTACCACCGGCACCGATCACGGCGATGTCGACGAAGCGGCTACCCGCGTTACTCCGGGAGAAGTCGACACGGAAGCCGCCGAAGTCCAGGTCGCCCATGCCGCGTAGCGCGCGCGCCAACGACGCTGCGCTGACCTCCCCTTCCTTGCTACGTCTGAGTGCTTCTCCAATGGTTCGTGCCGAGAGATAACCTTCCAACTGGAACGCGGTGTATTCACGCAACGCAGGGAAGGCACCCGTCATCGCGGCGCGAAAGTCACGTTGCAGGGGCAAGACCATGCCGTTGGGGTTGGGAAAAGTCTGTGCGATTCCCACGCCCCGCGCACCCTCAACACCCGCAAGCTTGACGACGAGTCCGGCGGGCACATACGACAGCACAAAGATGGGTTGCGAAACGCCAGCCTTGCGCAGCGCGGTCACGCCTTCCGCCATGAACCGGGGCGCACCGACCACCAGCACGCCTTGCGCGCCGAACTTTGCCGTCTGCTGCGCCGCCGCCGTAAGTTGCGCGGCTTGCGTTCCAGACTTCACGCCTTTCAATTCCATGCCCGCCAGACGCGCGGCCTCCTGCTCCGCGACCGCCACGCCGGAGCTTCCTATTGGAAGATCCTGGTACAGCACCGCCAGCTTTGTCATGCCCAGTGTTCTTGCGTGGTTGATGATTTTCTCAATCTGCTGCTTGTCGCCTGCGCGAATGTGGAAGAGCCGCGGATGGCCGGGCGTGCGCAAGGACTCCGCGCCGGGGATCGCATTCATCACGAGCATGTCGCCACGGTCAAGCAGCTTGTCCGCCTGCATCCGGGTGAGCGCGGCCGAGCCAATGGGTGAAAGCAAGGCCACGGGCTTGCGCTGCAAGGCCTTGTCGAACTCCTGAGCGAATGCGTCGGGGGAGTAGCGGTCGTCCGCCTCGAAGTATGTGATCTTGTGCCCCCGGATGCCACCGGCCTGGTTGGCCTGTTTGACATAGGCCTGAATTCCCTGGCTGACTTCCGTCGCATCAGGCGCCGCAAGCACGGTGAAGGGGCCAATCTGCCCCAGGACGATATCCTGCGCCGCGGACATAAGCGGCACCGCCAGTGCCAGCAACAGAACAGTGCGTGTGCGCAGGCCTGGCCAAATTGCATTTGTCAAAATATGTTTCCACCTTCGAGGACGCGTTATGGATCGATCAAAGGTCCTGATTCGAAAGCCAAACAGGCGCGCCGTCTTCCACAAAGCGCGCAAACTTTCAGCGGCGGCTCACGGCCTAGGGTTTGTCCGGCCCTCGTCGGCTTCCCGGCGTCGCATCTGTCCCGGCGGCGTGTTGTACGCGCGCATGAACGCCGTTGTCAGATGGCTTTGGCTGGAGAAGCCGGTTTCCGCAGCGACTTCCGCAATGGACTGGTCGCTGGCCAGCAACAGTTGGCGCGCCCGCGAGAGTCGGATCTTCAAAACGTAGTGATAGGGTGCGCAGCCCAGCGTGTTCCTGAAAAGGCGCACGAAATGCGCGGGGCTGAACCCAGCTATCTGCGCCAGTTGCGCAAGGGAAATGTCCCTTTCCAGATGTGCGGCAATCCATTCCTCCAGCCGCTGCACCAGGCCTGTACTGAGTTTGCCGCGCTCGGCCCAGACACTGCCGCGGGCAGTGGCCCGCTGCTGCAGCCGCACCGCCACGCCCAGGGAGAGGGATTGGGCATACAACGGCCCATTGGGTGAGCCGTTCGCGGCTTCGGCGGCCATGCTTCGAAGAACCGCAGCCAGGCCTTCGTCGCGAAACTCGACCTCAGTTTTTTGTGGTTGTTGGCGCAGGCACTCCTGTAAACCCGGATCGGACAGATGGGCAAGGTCCACCTCGACGATGATCCGTCGAACGTCCTGGCATTCCCAGCGGATGCGGTTCATGTGGGTGCCTTTGGTGAATAGGCCGATGGCGCCGGGCATCAGGTCACAGTGGAAGGACTTTCTTCCGTAGGCGAACTCGGCCTGTGCGCAGCCGCTGTCCAACATTGCCAGCATGGTGCTCTCCACCTCGGCGTTGCCGACTTCGACATGGGGGCTTGCCTCCACCCATCCCAGTGCGAACCCCTGCCATTGCGCAGCCGCCTCGGCATGGAGCAAGCTGCGCTCCCCGTGTGGATTGATCTCTACTTGTCCGCGAGGAGTGTTGTCCATGGAAAGCGCTTTTCTGCAACGGGGCCTGGGGCATTGATTTTGGCACCGGCACTGCCCCCGCGGCATACCGTTTCGCGATAGCTGTTAGGCGGGTGGTGATCTCCGTATTTACCCTGGATGCGGCGCGTTCCTTGCAAATCCGATTGGAATTTGCAAGACGCATGAGGCTGTCCGCGGTGCAATCCACCCCTATTTCACAGGAGACAGTTTTGAAAACAAGTCAGAGTCCATTCATGGCGCGGGCCGCGATCATTGGTCTTGCATCCGCTGCGCTGGGGGCATGCGGTGGTGGGAGTGTTGTAGACGGTATCGCGTCGCTTCCAGCCGCCAGCGACAACATCGCCATCAATCCCACCGGTGCTTGCACCATGCAGGGCATTGGGGCGACGTTGCTCACGGCGGATGCACCGGTCAGCATCCTGGGAGTGAGCACGGGCACCACGGGTTCAGCCGCATCGGACAAGCCGTATTGCCTGGTCAAGGTGAAAGTCGATCCGCAGGTCAACATTTGGGTTTCGCTGCCTGCCGGCGCCTGGAATGGCAGGTTTCGCGCCGAGGGAAACGGTGTCTACGCGGGCTCGCTACAACTGGCCCCGGCCGTCGATTCCATTCGGCAGGGGTTTGCGGGCGCGACAACCGACACCGGCCACGCGGGCTTCTTTCTCTCCGGCGCCTTCGGCATGGAGTCGCCCGGCAAGGCGAACACGCAATTGCAGACGGACTTTGCCCACCGGTCGGAACACCTGATGGCCGTCATCGGCAAGCAACTGGTGAAGGCTTTCTATAGCGCAGACCCCGTGCGCTCGTATTGGTACGGCTGCTCCACTGGCGGGCGCCAGGGCCTGATGATGGCCCAGCGCTACCCTGCCGACTACGACGCCATTCTCGCGGGCGCACCGGCGATTCAATGGGACCGGTTCCAGGCCTACCAGATCTGGCCGCAAGTGGCGATGCAGGCGGATGCCGGTGGGCCGCTCGCCGCGGCCAAGCGTGAGCTGGCCACCAGCCGCGCGGTAGCGGCCTGCGACGCAGCGGATGGCGTGACCGATGGCGTGATCGGAGACCCGCGCCTGTGCACCTACGACCCGACCCAGGACGTGCAGATCACGCGGGCGGGCTGCGCGTCCACCGATGGAACCTGCCTTGCTCCAGGCGAAGCCAGTGCATTGCAAAAGATCTGGGGCGGCGCGCGCAACACGGCGGGGCAACTCTTGTGGCCCGGCGTGGAGCGCGGTGCGGACCTGGCTGCGTTGGCCGGGACGCCGCCGTTTCCCATACCGATCGAGCAGGCCCGGTACTGGGTGTACTTTGACCCCAACTGGGATTGGACAACGCTCAATCTCACCAACTACGAGACCTTCTTCAACAAGAATGCCGAGATGGTGGGGCCGATCATGGCAACCGACAACCCCGACATTTCCGCCTTCAAAAAGCGTGGTGGCAAGGTCATCATCTACCACGGCTGGGCTGACAACCTCATCATGCCGCAGGGCACCGTGCGCTACTACGACCGCGTGAAACAGACCGTCAGCGCGTCTGACGACTTCTCGCGGCTCTACATGGTGCCAGGCATGGGCCACTGTGGCGGCGGAGCGGGCGTCAACGAGTTTGGCCAAGGATCCAGCGGCGCAGTTCCCGCCGAGCCGAAGCGTGACATCTTCCGTGCGCTCATGGCCTGGTCAGAGAAGGGGCAGGCTCCGGCCGATATCACGGCGTCACGGTTCGTGAACGGCGCCCTGACGCGCACCCGGCCGTTGTGCCCGTATCCACAGGTGGCCAAGTACAAGGGTGCCGGGAGCACGGATGACGCCGCGAACTTTGTCTGCGCCGCGCCCTGAAGCACCAACGGGCGAATAGCTTGCCCGAAGTCAGGCCTTGGGCGCCACCACATCCAACGGAAACTGCGTGCACCCCAGGCGCGCCGAGATGTCGCGGCTGGCCTCGGTCAGCATGGCCACCACCTCACCCTGGCGGGCCGGGTCGTAGCGAAAGGTCGGGAATGAAATGCTCATGCCGGCAATGGGGCGGTTCAACCGGTCAAAGATGGGCACGCCCAGGCAGCGGATGTGGTCATCAAACTCTTCGCGGTCTTCACCAAAGCCTTGCGCCTTGACGCGCTCCAGCTCCTCTGCAAAAGCCGCTGGCTCCACGATCGTCTTGTCGCGGTACTTGGTGAACTCGGCGCCCTTGAGGATCATGGCGCGGCGCTCCGGGTGTTCCCAGGCCATCAGCACCTTGCCAATGGCCGTGCAGTGCAACGGCGCGCGCCGGCCCACCTTGGAGTACATGCCCAGCATGTGGCGCGAGTCCACCTTGTGCACATAGATGATTTCGCTGTCGATCAACGTACCGAGGTGCACGGTTTCGCCAGTCTTGTCGGCCAGCATCTGCATGTGGTGTTTGGCCAGATCGACCAGCTCCGGGTATTGCAGGGCCTTGGTGCCCAGCTCGAACACCTTCATCGTCAGGCCATAGCGTTCACTGTCGGCCTCCTGGCGCACATAACCCAGCGTCATCATGGTTTGCAGGAAACGGTAGACCGTCGCCTTGGGCATGGCCAGACGCATGGACAGATCCGAAATACCGGTTTCGCTGCGGTCCGCCAGCGCTTGCAACAAGCCAAAGGTCTTGAGGACGGCCGCCACCGACTCCGGTTGCTTGGAGTCTAAGGAATCATCATCCATTTGTTTTGTTTTCTCTGAAAATATGTTTCAAATTATATTGTGAAGCCTCTTCTTTGGGGGGAATGACTACTTCAACAGCAATTGTGGCAGCCACATCGAAAACGCAGGCACATAGGTGACCAGCATCAGCGCGACGATCAGTCCACCGTAAAACGGCCAGATGGTCTTCATGACCTCCCCCACCGAGATACCGCCAATCGTGCAGCCGACAAACTGTGTCGTGCCCACGGGTGGTGTGTTCAAGCCCAGTGCGCAGTTGATCAGGATGACGATGCCGAACTGCTCGGTGCTCATGCCCATCTGCTGGCAAATTGGCAGAAAGATGGGGGTGCAGATCAGGATGGTGGCGGCCATGTCCAGAAACGTGCCCAGCACAAACAGGATGATATTGACCCACAGGAAGATGACCCAGGGTTTGGTGCTGACGCTGCCCAGCAACTGGCCGGTCAGCTCCGCCACGCCGTACAGGCCGATCAGGTAGCCAAACATCGAGCTGATACCAATGAGCAGCAGCACCGAGCCGGTGGCCTTGACTGCCTTGGCAGCGGCCTTCAGAAACTGCTCGCGGGTGAGGCGTTTGTACACCAGCGTTGCCAGAAACAGTGCCCAGACCACGGCCACCGACGCGGACTCGGTGGCGGTAAACGCACCCGACAGAATGCCCGCAATGATGATGACTACCACCAGCAGGCCCGGCAGGGACTGCAGGAAGGATCGCCACACAATCGCCCAGCCGGGAAACGTACCAGCCGGGTAGCCGCGCTTGACCGCCACCGCGTAGGCCGCGACCAGGTTGCAGATAGTGAGCAGAATGGCGGGCACAATGCCTGCCAGAATCAGCGCCGCAATGCTGACCTTGCCGCTGGCCGCCAGCGTAAAGATGATCAGGTTGTGGCTGGTGGGCATCAGCGCCCCGACCAGCGACGCATGGGTGGTGACGTTGACCGCATAGTCGGCGTCATACCCCGCCTTCTTCATTTGTGGAATCAACACGGCCCCCATTGCGGACACATCGGCCACGGGTGAACCAGACACACCGCCAAACAACGTGCAGGCCAGCACATTGCTCATGCCCAGGCCGCCGCGCACATGGCCCGCCAGTGACTTGGCGAAATCCACAATGCGGTCGGCAATGCCGCCATACATCATGATTTCCCCGGCAAAGATGAAGAACGGAATGGCCAGGAAAGAGAACGGGCTCATGCCCGAAATCATTTGCTGGAAACCCACGGCTAGCGGCATGCCCTCGTAGAGCAGGGTTGCCAGCGAGGACAGGCCGATGGAAAACGCCACGGGCACGCCCAGCAGCAACAGCAGCGTGAAGCTCACGCACAGAATCGTCAGTGCCATGCGGGCTCCACATCGGTATGGCGCAACAACGCAATAATGTGCTCTAGGGAAAAGACGGCGATCAACACCCCGGCACCCGCCGGTGGCAGGTATTTCATGGCCTCTGACACGCCCAGCGTGGGGATCTTGTAGTCCCATACGCTGACCGCCAGCACGCCGCAGTTGTAGGCCATGACCAGTCCAAAGACCAGCACCAGTGCCTGGATCAGCAGCTCCAGTTTCAGTCGAATCGCATCCGGCGCCAGCACCAGCAGGGACTCCAGGCCGATGTGCCCGGCGTCGCGCACGCCCACGGCCATGCCCAGCATGGTCACATAGAGCACCAACAGCACGGCGCCGCTCTCGGCCCAGGTGGGCGTGTCGTTGAACACATAGCGGCCTATGACCTGGTAGAGCACGGCCAGCACCAGAAGCACCAGACCGCCAACGCCCAGTTGCAGACACAGCCGCGCCAGCGCGGCGCAAAAACGGGTGTACATCGGCGTGTGTCTTACTTGACGGCGTTGATGCGCTTGACCATGTCCTGCAGCTTGGGGTCTTTCAGGAACTTGTCATACACCGGCTTCATGGCGGCCTGGAAGCTGGCTTTGTCGACTTCCACAATCTGTACGCCCGCGGCCTTGACGATAGCCAGCGACTTTTCTTCACGCTCATCCCACAGTTTGCGCATATAGGTAACCGACTCTTTGGCAGCCGCGCGAATCTGCTTTTGCTCGTCGGGTGACAGGGTGTCCCATATCTTCTTGGAGAACAGCAAAATCTCGGGCGCCAGCGAGTGCTCGGTCTTGTTGTAGAAGCGGGCCACCTCGAAGTGACGGGAGCTCTCATAACTGGGGTAGTTGTTCTCCGCCGCATCCACCAGCCCGGTCTTCAGCGCGGTGTAGACCTCGCCAAAGGGCATGGGCGTGGCGTTGGCGCCCATGGCTTCCAGCAACGAGACCCACAGGTCGCTTTGCTGCACACGCACCTTCAGGCCCTTGGCGTCGGCCAGCGTCTTGACCGGCTTCTTGACGGTGTACATGGAGCGTGCACCGGAGTCATAGAACGCCAGGCCGATGAAGCCCTGGGCCTCGCAGTCCTTCAGGATCTCGTCGCCGATGGCGCCGTCCAGCACCTTGCGCATGTGCTCGGTGGATCGGAACAAAAAGGGCATGGTGGGGACCATGGTGGCCGCGCAGATGTTGTTCATGGGCGCTACATTCACGCGCGTCATGGCGATGGCGCCCAGCTTGGTCTGCTCAATGGTGTCTTTCTCAATGCCCAGCGCCGACTTGGAAAACACTTTGATGCTGTGCTTGCCGTTGGTGGCCTTGCTCAGTTCCTCCCCCATGTGGCGAACCGCCAGCACGGTGGGATAGTCGTCCGGGTGAATGTCGGCCGAACGGAACTCCGTGGCCCAGGCGCTGGCGACGGCCAGCAGGGATGCGGCTGCGATCAGTGGCTTGATAAGGTTTGTGCGGTAGGTCATGCAAGTGTCTCCTCTTGTGGTGGTGAAAAACTAGGGTGGTGGTAGCAACTAGGGCAAGGCGCGGTAGGTCAGATTGGAAAAGCGCACAGCCCCCCTGCCTGCGGCATACAGCGCGGGGCGCAAACTCATGAAGCCGTAGGCGACGTTGTGGTGGTAGCCACTGACGTCCATTTGCGTGCCGTACTTCAACCACGTGGCTCCGTTGTCGGTGGAGGTGTGGATGGTCAGGATGTGGCGGTTGTTGGTCACGCGCATCCGCAGCGTGTTGTGCATGCCCGGAGGCTTGGGGCTGTTGCGTTGGTCCATGCCGTAGCGGTGCAAAACGAAGTTCTTGGCATTGACACCCATGCCCGCGTACAGCTTGTCGTTGTAGAACAGCAAAACCCCGGCCTGGGCCTGGTCATCGACATCCATATCGACCTCCAACTGGTAGGCCTGATCACCCGCCAGGAAAGTGATGGGCGAGGTGTTGGCAGGTGAACTGCCTTTGGCCTTGAGTTCCAGCGTCCGGCCCAGGTAGCGCACGCGGTCCATCTCATGGGCCTCGCCTTTGAAGAAACTCCACTGCACGCCAAACTTGTTGGTGGAGAAGTCGTCCGACAAGCGCAGTCCATGGGGCAACACGCTACCGCCCTGCGGCTTGGGCAATGGCGCACCGTCGTCCACATCCTTGGCCCTGAACCATCCATCGGGCGTCCACTCCACTGCGGCCAGCAATGTCTGGCGGCCCAGGGTGTGGAAGCCGTTCTCATAGCCGTGGTACACCATGTACCAGTCTTTGCCGTTCGGCCCCTCCACCAGCGTGGCATGGCCTTTGGACCACCACCTTTCAGCCGCAGTGCGGGTTCGAACAATCGGGTTGTAGGGGGAGTTTTCCCAAGGCCCATGGATGGATTTGGACCGCGCGGACACCACCATGTGCCCGGTGGGCGGGCCAGCGGTTCCACCCAGGGCCAGGGTCATGTAAAAGTACTCACCCCGGCGCATCATCTTGGGCCCCTCCTGGGAGTAGCTCTCCACGTCCCACTCATCGGGGTACTTCCAGCCGTCGTAGACATGGGTCATGGGACCGGTGATGCGCAGCCCGTCATCGGACAGGGGCACGCGGTCGCCATGCGACAGAAACAGATAGCGCTTGCCGTCTTCCCCCACGATGTGCCCGGGGTCTATGCGTGCATTGTTCAGGGCAACCGGGGCCGACCACGGGCCACGGATGTCTGTTGCGTGCACCACATAGATGTTGTCGTTGCCCGGTTGCTTGACCGGGATATAGACGTAGTAGAGGTCACCGTGCTTGGTCAACTCGGGGGCCCAGACGCTACCGAGGTATTGCGTCAATGCCGGGCCCATGGGCGTCCAGTTGACCAGATCGCGCGAATGCCAGATCGTGACACCTGGATTGGCCTCGAACGACGAGAACGTCATGTAGTAGTCGTCCCCATCTTTGAGGATGCTGGGGTCCGGATGGTCGCCCGCCAGGATGGGGTTCAGGTAGCGCCCATCACCCAGATCGGCCTTGCGCTGCCCTTCAATCCCTTGTGCCCAGGTTTGGCAGGGGCGCAAGTAGGCGTTTCCTGGAGACGCCTGACAATCTGCAGCCGCGGGTGGCGCCGCTGCTGCCAATCCTGGCAGTACCAGCAACGCCAGCACCCACAAGAATCGATAGCGCGCGATGTTCTGCATAGCCTAGTGCGACCGGGCGGCCACGAGAGAAGCCCACCCAGCTTTGGGGCTCATGTCGTTCAGGTTCCACTCCGCTTCACGGAACGGACGATGGGTGGGCGGATACCGGGGGTAGCCCATGGCGTTGTCAACTTCAGAGTCAATGATCTGGCCACGGCCTTCCGCGACATCGGACAACAGTTTGAAGTCGATGGGGTCACGCGCCCACGGCCTTGCACCGGCCGCCAGCGGCAGCGCGCGCTCCAGGTCCTGCGCCGGGAATACCTTGATGTCCGGGGGCAGGTAGGGTTTCTCCACCGTCAGGATACGTGCCTGACTGGCGGTGTAGACACCGATATGCGCCACGGCCTGTCCCACATCATTGACCGCTATGTTGTCCTGCAGATAAAGCTCGACATCCCCATGGCCGCCCAGCGCAAACAGCGGCGTATTGGCCTTGGTGTCCGGACCGTGGCGGTAGACGTTGCCGACAAGGGTCACCTTGCCGCTCACATAGTCATGTCCGCTCCACTCATGGGCCACCAGGTTGTAGTGCACGGCCTTGAGCCCGGGGTTGAAGATCAGGTTGTTGACCATCGCAGCTTGCGCACCGCCTTTGAACAGCGCGTTGCGCTCCCGATTGGAGGCGTACACGTTGCCAAACAGCAGGATCTCGGTGGCGTTGTCATGCACCAGCGTGCCCTTGGAGTGCTCTCCCTTCTCATGAACGGAGTGGGCCAGCCCTTCGTAGATCAGGTTGTAGCTGTAGGTGATGGCGTGCGAGGTATTGCGCCGCCAGTCATCGGGGCCTGCTCCGACAAAGCGGGGGCCACCAACGGACAGGTTTTCGTCCGTTGCCCACGACAGCGAACAGTGGTCGACGATGACATGGTGTGCTGCACCAACGGTCGCGATACCGTCCTGGTCGTGGCCACTGCGTTTGACCCGGCCAAACTCACCCGGGCGAAACATCATGTGCTGGATGATCACATCATGGGTGGCGATATTCGTCTGCGCCTTGATCACGGTAATGCCAGGATGTGGCGCCGTCTGGCCCGCAATCGTCAGGTGAGGATGCTTGATGGTGATGTTGTTGCCACCCATGTCGATGACGCCACCCACCTCGAACACGACGATGCGTGGCCCCTGCGCCTCAACGGCCTCACGGTACGAGCCCGGACCGGACGCATTGAGGTTGCTGACACGCACAATGCGACCACCGCGACCACCACTGGTGCCGCTGGCCCAGCCCTGTACATCATAGGTAAACGGATTCATCTGGGCATGGGCAGCGGCACCCGCCAGCGCCAGCCCCAGCAGCCACGCGATGGCTTTCATGTCGACAGCCCCACGCTACGCAGCGCCAGGCGCATCCCGGCGGCGGAAATTCTGGCGCGCTGTGCGTTCACGGTCTCGTGCAGGCCGGGGATGGCGTCCATGGCGCGCTCCATCTGCGCGCCGGGATCTGCAATGCCCTGTAGGGCAGCCGCCAGTGTTAGCACCAGGCGCGGCGGCAAGCATCCCCGGGTTTGGTGGAAGCGGCTGATCTGAGGCAGCAAGCGCGCGATGCATTTGCTCTCCATGTTCAGCGCAATGGCCGTCAGCTGGTGCTGGATGTGCGGATTTCCAAAGCGCCGCAAGACATCGTCTGCATAGGCCCTTGACTCCGTTTCTGGAAACGGCAGCACAGGAATGACTTCTTCCCACAGCGTGGCCCGCAGGAAGGGACCAAGGTCCGGGTCCGACACGGCTTCCCCCACGGTGCGCGCGCCGGCCAGCAAGCCAACCGCGGCCAGCAGGGTGTGGGAGCCATTGAGAATGGCCACCTTGCGCAGGCGGATAGGTGCCAGGTCGGCAACCCATTCCACGTTAAGGCCCGCACGCTGCAAGGGCAACTCCAGCGCCACCGATGGCGGCGCTTCAATCGCCCAATAGTGGTAGCGCTCCCCCGTAACCAGAAAGTCGTCCCGGTAGCCCAACTCCGTCTGCACGAATTCGATTTCATCGGTGGGGTAACCCGTGACGATGCGGTCCACCAACGTGGAGCAGAAGTGGCAGGATTGGTCCAGCCAGGTTTGAAACGTCGGCTCCAGCTGCCACAGCACAACGTAGTGCAAAACGGCGGCGTGCAGGGCCGGGCCATTGGCCTCGATCAGCTCGCAGGGCAGCAGTACGACGCCTTTGTCAGCATCCCCACCAAAGCACACAAACCGCTCAAACAGCCACCGCGTGAGCTTGGCGGGAAAGGCTGCGGGTGGGCAATCGGTGTAGTGGTCCTGGGTGTTGACCGCTATGCCAGCCTCGGTGGTGTTGGAGACCACAAAGCGAACATCCGGGTTGTGGGCCAGTGCCAGATAGTCCGCAAAGTGGATGGACAGGTCGAGTTCACGTTGCACGCAGGTAATCTGGCGCGCATCCGTTTGCAATGTGCCGTTGGCGTCCAGCCCCCGCAGTACCGTGGTGTAACAACCAACCTGGGTATCCAGCAGGGGCGCCGTCGAGCGGGACGTGGGCCGAACGATAACGACGCCAAAGTCCAGGCCGCAACGTTCATTGAGTACATCCAGCTGCCAATCCACAAACCCGCGCAGAAAATTGCCCTGCCCGAACTGCAACACACGGATGGGCAACGTGAACGCTGTTGCGCGCCGCAATCGTGGCAATTCTGAAGTCAGGTTCATAGCGAAATATCGCGCCGCCAGAAGATGAAATCGTGCTGGCCCAACCGGTCGGCCTGGGTCTGAGTGTGCCCGGAGGCGGTTGACACAATCTGCGCCAGCAGCACATCGGCCAGGGCTTCAGGGTCGGCGCCCTGCAGAATGCCGCCGCAGTCAAAGTCGATCAGTTCGGACAGGCGCGTGGCGACATCGGTGTTGCTGGAAATCTTGACGACAGGTGCAATGGGGTTGCCGGTGGGGGTGCCCAGACCGGTGGTGAACAGCACGACGTTGGCGCCCGCTGCAACCAGCGCCGTCACCGACTCCACGTCGTTGCCAGGCGCGCACAGCAGCGACAGCCCCGGTTGCTGGGCCACCTCGCCATAGTCCAGCACGGCAACAACGGGCGAGCTGCCACCCTTGCGCGCGGCCCCGGCGGACTTCATGGCATCGGTGATCAACCCGTCTCGGATATTGCCCGGGCTGGGGTTGTCGGCAAACGTGGTGCCGGCCGCCTGGGCGCGGGTTTCGAAATCGTGCATCAGGTCGACAAAGCGCTGCCGGTCGGATGCGTGCACGCAGCGCGCCATCAGGCTGGACTCGACGCCACAGAGTTCGGGAAACTCCGACAGGATGGATGCGCCGCCCAGCGCCACCAGGCGGTCCGACACCAGGCCCAGAACCGGGTTGGCGGTGATGCCGGAAAAACCGTCGGAACCGCCGCACTTGACGCCAATGCGCAGGTACGACAGAGGAACCGGCTGGCGGCGGACTGCATTGGCCACTGCCAGTTCCTTCAGCGTGTCCTGCACCACGGCCTTCATCATGGCCGACTCACCGCCCTCCCACTTCTGCTGTTCATAGACCAGGCAGGGCTTGTCGAATTTGGGGTTCTTCTCGGCCAGTGCCGCCTTGAACATGTCGACCTGCGCGTTCTGGCAACCCAGGCTGAATACGGTGACGCCAGCCACGTTGGGATGGTCGGCATAGGCCGCCAGAATGCGGCACAGCGAGCGGGCATCGGCGCGCGTGCCACCACACCCCCCCTGGTGGGTAATGATGCGGACTCCGTCCACGTTGGGAAACGGCCGCGTCGCCGTAGCAGTGGAAGCTGTAACACCCAACAGCGAACGGGTGAAATCCGCCAGATCGTCCTGGCCATAGCCTAGCGGCCGTACCAGGGCGTCGCGCAATTGCTCGACATTGCGGTTTTCACAAAACACCAGTGGAAAGATGAGCCAGTGGTTGGCCGTGCCAACCCGTCCATCGGCGCGGACCACGCCCTGGAAGGTCGCCTGCTGCCAGCGTGCAACATCTGGCGCGCTCCAGACCGGTGCCGGAGAATCCGCATGGAGCACCGGTGCGGGTGCATAGTGCTCCAGGTTGTCAATCGTGACGGCACAGCCC
>Ga0208514_100383_pt1 | contig 26189 bp, 26 predicted proteins | sample LakWasMet70_HOW9_2_FD_183900 | JGI IMG/M metagenome (GOLD analysis project Ga0208514, IMG submission 183900) | Freshwater sediment methanotrophic microbial communities from Lake Washington under simulated oxygen tension - Sediment Metagenome... | ecosystem: Environmental > Aquatic > Freshwater >...
GCAGGCGGGCGAATTCCGTGCCGACTTGTATTACCGCATCAACGTGGTCAGCATCCAGCTGCCCCCTCTGCGCGAGCGCCGCGACGATATCCCGGTGATGGCCCAGCACTTTCTGGACCGCTTCAATCTGGAGAATTCTCGCGCCACACAGTTCAGCCCCGCCGCCATGCGCGTGCTGACCAGTTGCTACTGGCCCGGCAATGTGCGGGAGCTGGAAAACTGCGTCGAGCGCACCGCCACCATGGCGCACGACAGCGTCATCACCGACCTGGCCTTTCCGTGCAAGGAAAACCGCTGCCTGACCCAGGTGCTGCACCACATCGAGCGCGAAGACGCGGTGAAGCCAGGCAGACTGGCCGACATACCCATCGTCGAAGTTCCGATGGCGCAGCCACCTGCATCGTCACCCACACCGGCCTCTGCCTCCGCGGCCGAAGATGACAACAGCCCCGCTGACATTTCGACCCAAGCGGCCCCACACGACGACCCGGCGACGGCTGCCCCTGACGGCAAACCGGAAGGCGAGCGCGAGCGCCTGGTCTGGGCCATGGAGCGCTGTGGTTGGGTGCAAGCCAAGGCCGCGCGGTTGCTGAAGATATCGCCACGGCAGATGGGGTATGCGTTGCAGAAGAATGGGATTGAGGTGCGGAAGTTTTGAGATGCCGCATGGATGTGAATCTCCGCGGTGAAGTCCGCGCAGACCTGTTGCGGTTCGCGGTAGGATAGCTTTGGAAAGTCTGTCCACAACGCAATTTCAATACCGAAAGTGAGCGTCCATGTTCTTAACAATCCGAAATCGCCTGATGCTGGGGTTTGGTGTGATGCTGCTTCTGCTTGCAGTTGTCGCCGGAGTGGGCCAATTGCAGCTTGCCAAAATCCAGCATTTCAATACTGAGCTGGACGAGAGAGCCTATCGACTTTCCCTGGCGTCTGAGTGGGCAGTACTGGTCAAAATCGCGGTCGCGACCAAAGCGGCTGTCCCTGCGCTGGACACTGAGCAAATCAAGAAGTTGGGCACGCTCACGCAAGCGGAAGAGGAGAAACGTGCCCTGGCTTCGGCGCTGTCGTCCCACACGGGTACACCGGAGGCACACACGCAGGCGGTTGATCAGCTGGCAGGCAAGCTGGTGGCGCTGCAGATTGCAGACAGTGGCCAACTGCAATCTGCCTTGACCCGTGCAGTCACATTGAACTGGGGCGTTCTCTTCGTTGGCGTTGTACTGGGAATCGGAATCGCGTTACGGATTTCCAAAAGCATTGTCGGCCCCATGAAACTTGCGTCGGCTGTGACCGAACGCATTGCCAATGGCGACTTATCCACCACGGTTCCGGTTGGTGGCCAGGATGAGGTTGGTGGAATGCTGACTTCCCTGGCTCTGATGCAAGCCAATCTGGTCAAACTGGTTTCGAACGTGCGGCAAGGATCGGAAGGCGTAGCCACCGCATCCTCAGAGATTGCCCAGGGAAACAATGACTTGTCCGCCCGGACCGAGCAGCAGGCCAGCGCACTGGAACAAACGGCTGCCAGCATGGAGGAACTGGGCTCCACGGTCAAGCAAAACGCCGACAGTGCCCGGCAGGCCAACCAGCTCGCCATGAGCGCCTCCACCGTGGCCATACAAGGTGGAGATGTGGTCGGAGAAGTGGTTGAAACCATGAAGGGGATCAATGAGGCATCGCGCAGAATTTCCGACATCATTGGCGTCATCGACGGCATCGCGTTCCAGACCAATATTCTGGCACTGAACGCGGCAGTTGAGGCGGCCCGGGCAGGAGAGCAAGGACGGGGCTTTGCGGTGGTAGCGTCCGAAGTGCGCTCACTGGCCGGCCGCAGTGCTGATGCCGCCAAAGAAATCAAGAGTCTGATCAACGCCAGCGTGGAGCGTGTTGAAAAGGGAACTTCACTGGTGGACAAAGCCGGCGAGACCATGACGGAAGTTGTCAGTTCCATCAAACGCGTCAACGACATCATGGGTGAGATCAGCGCAGCCAGTGCCGAGCAGTCTGCGGGTGTAGCCCAAGTGGGTGAGGCGGTACGCCATATGGACAACGCTACCCAGCAGAACGCAGCCTTGGTGGAAGAAATGGCGGCGGCTGCAAGCAGTCTCAATAGCCAAGCCCAAGATCTGGTTCAGGTTGTCGCCGTATTCAAACTGTCACCCGGCGATGCGGCTGCATCCCGCGGTACAACTGCGGCGACCACCAAGCGGACACGCGGTGCATCGCTCGCACCACCGCCGGGTCGGCCAAACCGCCCTACCCCGACAACCAAGCCGAAAGCAGTGTCCGGGCAGGCAAAACTTGCTCTACCCAAAGTCATTCCCAAACCGGGCGCAGACAACGGTGCAGGCAACGACGACTGGGAGACGTTTTGAACAACAGACATTGCGAAATCGGGTTGCGCCATGGTTGACTATTTCTCAATGGCGGAGATGACTGAGAACAGCTTGGCGGTTCGGTTGGGCATTGACAATACGCCGAGCCTCGAGGCGATTCGCAACCTGGGTTTTACGGTCACCGGTCTGGAGAAAATCAGAGCGCTCTTCGGACTCCCCATCCACGTCAATAGCGGTTACCGATGCGAAGCGTTGGAGCGGATCTACAGCGAGCAGGACTACATACGCTGGTGTGTGGATCAGGGGGCACCGGTTGATGAGACGTCTTGGAAGTCCTATTTCGCGGAAAAGGCCCACCCCAAGGGATATGCGGCAGACTTTACGTGCGCGCAGTTCGGTTCTCACAAGGATGTATTCGACACGATCACGCAGTCAGGCATCGCCTTTGACCAGTGCATATTGGAAGGCACGTGGGTGCATATCAGCTTTGATCCCCGAATGCGGCGGCAAATCGTGACAAAAGCCTTTGACCTGATGCCCTCTCCTGCGATTCCTGCGCGCAAGTGAAGGCGAGCAGCAGACCGGGCGTGCCAAGCCCAATGTCATCTTTGTCGCATCACTGACAGTCCCCGAAGATAAGCAGGACGCATCAGCGTACCCTGTGTGCCACATCCTACAAATCCCAGGGTAAAACACCCGTTTCCGGGTGGCATGGATTTAGCTATTGAACCCTTATGCGGCCATTGTCGGACGCGAGAAGGGTTTCCATGCACGCAAGCGCGCCAGCCGGGGCTATGCCCGCCAAGACCTACGTCAGCATTGGTCAAATCAAGCCTCTGGGCGCCAAACTGGATGTGCCGGCAACCGGTGGTGGTTGCGACACCCATGGCGCAGAAGGCAAGGCCAGCTGCGGCTCGTCGGACGGCCCGGACGACATGCCCCAGGCGATCTGGGACAAGGTCAAAAACCACCCCTGCTATTCCGAAGAAGCCCACCACCACTTTGCCCGCATGCACGTGGCCGTGGCACCGGCCTGCAACATCCAGTGCAACTACTGCAACCGCAAATACGACTGCAGCAACGAATCCCGCCCCGGCGTAGTCTCGCAAAAGCTCACGCCCGAGCAAGCCGTGCGCAAGGTGGTGGCGGTGGCCAGCGAGATTCCGCAGATGACGGTGCTGGGCATTGCCGGCCCCGGCGATGCGCTGGCCAACCCGGCCAAGACGTTCCAGACCTTTCGCATGCTGCAGGAGCAGGCGCCCGACCTCAAGCTGTGCATTTCCACCAACGGCCTGGCCCTGCCCGACCATGTGGACGAGATCTGCAAATACAACGTGGACCACGTGACCATCACCATCAATATGGTGGACCCTGCCGTGGGCGAAAAGATCTACCCCTGGATCTTCTGGCAGCACAAGCGCGTGACCGGTTACGAGGCCGCCAAGATCCTGCACGAACGCCAGATGCTGGGCCTGGAGATGCTCACCGCGCGTGGCGTGCTGACCAAGATCAACTCAGTGCTGATCCCCGGCGTCAACGACGAGCACCTGATTGAAGTGAACCGTGAGGTCAAGAAACGCGGTGCCTTCCTGCACAACATCATGCCGCTGATTTCCGAGGCCGAGCACGGCACGGTGTTTGGCCTGACCGGCCAGCGCGGCCCCACCGCCTCGGAGCTGAAGGCCGTGCAAGACGCCTGCATGGGCGGCGCCAACCTGATGCGCCATTGCCGCCAGTGCCGCGCGGATGCGGTCGGCCTGCTGGGTGAAGACCGCAGCGAAGAATTCACGCTGGACAAGCTCGAACAGATGGACGTGGTCTACGACCTGGACAAGCGCAAGTCGTACCAGGACAAGGTTGAAGTGGAGCGTGCCGCGCAACAGGCCGCTAAGGCACAAGCCCTGGCTGCGGCCAGTGCCATCGAGGTGGCGGACGACCTGCAGGTACTGGTGGCCGTGGCCACCAAGGGCGGCGGTCGCGTCAACGAGCACTTTGGCCACGTGACCGAGTTCCAGGTGTTTGAAGTGTCTGCCGCCAAAGCCCTGTTCGTGGGCCACCGCCGGGTCGACCAGTATTGCCAGGGTGGCGCGGGTGACGACGAGCAATTGCCGTCGGTGGTGCGCGCCATCAACGACTGCCACGCCGTGCTGGTGGCCAAGATCGGCGCCTGCCCGCGTGACGAACTGTCGCAGGCTGGCGTCGAACCGGTGGACCAGTATGTGGGCGAGTTCATTGAGAAAGCCGCGCTGGACTGGTTCAACGACTACCGTGCCCGCATTGCCAGTGGCGCCGTGGTGCACCAGGCCCGCGGCGACGCCCAGATCCGCCAGGGCGCCTACACCAATCTTGCAGGCGGCGTTGCGCTGGCTGCCTGAGTTCCCCCAGCTATTTCATAACCCAACAGGAGCGTCACCATGGCCCACAAAATCATCATTTCGACCTGCACCGCATGCTCTGCCTGCGAGCCTGAATGCCCCAATGTCGCCATCCGCGAAAAGAACGGCACCTACGTCATCGACCCCAAGAAGTGCACCGACTGCGATGGTCACTACGACACGCCCCAGTGCGTGGCTGTTTGCCCGGTGGACGGTTGCATCGTGAAGGTCTGATCATCATGTTGCCTAACGTCACCATCACACCCGCCGCTGCCAAGTTCATCAACCGCATCGTGCGCTTCTCGGGCTTGCCCGCAGGCGCGGGCCTGCGCCTGTCGGTCACGCCAGGCGGCTGCTCCGGCTACTCGTCCGAGTTCAGCGCCGAGGCGGCTCCCGCTGCGGGTGAGCAATTACTGGAGGTCGGTGGCGTGCGCCTGTTCCTGGCTGCGGAAAGCCGTTTGATGCTCAACGGCATCACCGTCGATTTTGTCGAGACCGCCACCACGTCGGGCCTGAGCTTTATCGACCCCAACAAGGAAGCCTGCGCCTGCAGCAGCGCCGAAACGGCTCCCAAGGTGGGCGTGACCAAGATCGAGATCAGCTCCATTGGGCGGGGCCGACCGGCCGCACCCGTGGTGGCGCACTGACCCGGGCGGACAACACCATGCCCGCGGACAGTCTCCGGTTTGCCAATGACCTGGCGGCGTTTGCCGACGGGGCCATTGGCGGGGGCTTGAGTCCGCAGGTCAACGCATTGATCGCCCAGGCGGGCGAGTTGCGGCACCTGCCGCAGCAGGCACTGCCTTTACTGGAGCAGGCCCGTGCGGCCGCGCCACGGCACCCGGCGCCGCTGATCGCGCTGTACCGCTTCTATTTCTACGGCCACCAACTGGCGCAAGCGCGCGCCGTTGGAGAAGACGCGCTGGCCATTGCCCGCACGGCACTGGGGCCCAACTTTGGCGACGCACCGCCCAGCGACGACGAAGCGCGGCACGACGCGGCCGTGCGCTTCTACCTGTTCACGCTCAAGGGCCTGGCCTACCTGAACATGCGCCTGGGTGACATGCATGAAGCCCGCCTGATGCTCAACGCCCTGCGCCGCCTGGACCCGCAAGACCATGTGGGCGGCGCCTTGTTGTTCCATGTACTGACGCGCCATGAGAAGGGCGAGACCGGCGAAGCGCCGGCCGCCTACCCGGTGCGAGGATGGGGCACGGTGAACCTATGAACGACATACCGGCGCTGCACTGGCAAGGCGGGCCTATCCGCTGTGGTGACTGTGACTACGCCAATTTGCGGGCGCTGGACGGCGAGCAGGGCTGCGAACCGGGACACGCCTGCATGCAGGATGTGTATGCCCGCCGCATTGACCGATTCTTCCGCTGGCACCCCACGCTAAGTGACGAGCAGGTGAACCATTCCTACTTCGAAGTGCGCGCCATCGCCGCGCGCCGTGCCAGCCTGTTTCGCCTGCCAGCCCTGATGGATGACCCGGACGAGACCGTGCGCCTGCAGGTGGCCCTGCGCCTGCCGCAGGCCCAGCTGGTTCGCATGGCACATGACCCGCATCGCGAGGTGCGCATCCGCGTGGTCCAGCGCCTGGCACCCGCCGAACTGGGTGCCCTGCGCAACGACCCCGACTACGGTGTGCGCGAGCTGGTGGCGCAACGCCTGGCTCTGGCCATTTTGCCGACCATGGCCAACGACCCGGACCGGGCGGTGCGCCTGCGTGTGGCGCAGCGGCTGGAGATGCCCGCGTTGTTGCGCATGGCCGATGACACCGAGCCCGAAGTGCGGCGCGTGGTGGCCGAGCGCCTGCCGGTTGCACTGCTGTCCCGTCTGTCCCGTGATATGGACTGGCGCGTGCGCTGGGAGGTGGCGCAGCGCGCCGATGCCGCCACGTTGGAAACCATGCGCGACGACGACGAGCCTGAAGTACAGCAGACCGTGCGCGCGCAACTGGCGCGTGAGGTCAGCACCCTGGGAGCAAACCATGGCTGACATCAACCGCGACGATGCCGAGATCGAACTGGCCTACCCACCGCGCTTCAGCTACGGCGAGCGGGTGATTGCGCGCTCCGTGGTGCGCAACGACGGCACCTACAACGGCCGCGACATCGGCGAGGTGCTGGTCAACAAGGGCGAGATTGGCTATGTGATCAACATCAACACCTTCTTGCAGCAGTTCTACATCTACGCCGTGGACTTTGTCGATTCCGGCCACCGCGTGGGTATGCGCGCCAAGGAACTCTGCACGCTGGACAACCTGCCCGACGAGGTGCTGGAGCAACTCGGCGCAAAGGCCGCCGTTCTGCAGACGCTGGGGTCTGCCAAGCCAACCGAGGAAGTCCTATGAACGCCACCACCCTACCCGGCATCGAGCCGCGCGAGCCGGCCTACGCCTGGGGCCAGCGCGTGATTGCGCTGGACGATCTGGTCAACGACGGCAGCTACCCGGATCGCCCGCTGGATGCATTGCTGGCCGCACGCGGGTCGCTCGGCGAGGTGGTCAACATCGGCCATGCGCCCGATCTGAACGAGCCGGTGTACCTGGTGCAGTTCGAGGGTTGCGTGGTGGGCTGCCTGGAGATCGAACTGGTTCCCGCGCCGCGCGGCCTGCTGCCCGAGACCGAGGAGGCGGTGTGAATAGGGCCGCCGCCATCATGGCCCCGGCCAGCGCCCAGGTGGTGGATCTGATGGTGCGCCGCATGGAGCGGGCCCTGCGTGAGCGTGTGCGCTACCGCTATGTGCAGCCACAGGTGCTGCGCGAGGCGAACAGCTATCGCATCCAGAGCCCCTGCTGTTCGCGCAAAGTGGACCCGACCGGCGGCATGATCGATATTGCCTTGCTGGTTCCCCATGACGATGGCCACTGGTGTCTGTGTTCGCGTGACCACGCCAACAGCACCTGGGAGCCACGGCACCAGGATGCCTCGCTGGACGTGTTGCTGGACCTGCTGTGCGTCGATAGCGAACGCCAGTTCTGGGCCTGAATCAGCAGCTACCTCACCATGATTTACCTGGACCACAACGCCACCACGCCGCCCGCACCCGCGGTCATCGCGGCCATGCTGCCGGTGCTGTCTGGCGTGTGGGCCAACACCTCGTCCCAGCACGGCCCTGGGCAAGACGCCAAGCGCGCCCTGGGCGCGGCGCGTGCCACCGTGGCCCGGGTGCTGGGCTGCAAGCCAGTGGAAGTGATCTTTACCAGTGGCGCCACCGAGGCCAACCACCTCGCGGTGCGCGGCCTGCTGGCGGCGGCCCCGCCGGGCCGCAACCGCGTCGTATTCAGCAGCGTGGAGCATGCAGGCCACTTGCGCCTGGCGCGTGCACTGGCGCAAGCCGGTGTTCCGGTGGATTTCATTCCGGTGCGCTCCAATGGCACGCTGGACATGGCCGCAGCCGCCGCGCTGATCACACCCGATGTGGCGCTGGTCTCGCTGATGGCCGCCAACAATGAAACCGGCGTATTGATGCCGGTGGCCGAGGTGGCTGCGCTCACGCATGCGGCGGGCGCTGTGCTGCATGTGGACGCCACGCAGTTCATCGGCAAACAGCCATTCAATTTTTCCACCTGTGGCGCGGACGCGGTGTCGCTGTCGGCCCACAAGTTTCAAGGCCCCAAGGGTGTCGGCGCCCTGCTGCTGCGCCAGGGCGTGACGCTGGTGCCGCAGACGCTGGGCAGCCAGGAGCGGGGCCGGCGTGGCGGCACCGAGAACCTGCCCGGCATCGTGGGCTTGGCCGCCGCGCTCGACCTGTTGGGCGATGTGGCCACACAGGCCATTCGCCTGGCCACGTTGCGTGACGTGCTGGAAACCGGCCTGAAGCAGGCGCTGCCCGCGACCCATGTCTGGTGCCAGACCGTGCCCCGCCTGCCGGGCACAAGTTATCTCCGCTTTGGCCAGCTCTCGGTGGACGTGGTGCTGCAGCGCCTGGACCGACTGGGCGTGGCCGCCTCCAGTGGCGCGGCCTGCTCATCGGGCGGTAGCGAGCCTTCGCATGTGCTGACGGCCATGGACGTGCCCGCCGAAGAAGCACTGGCCGCCGTGCGCTTTTCATTGGGCGCCACCAGCACCCTGGCCGACGTGAACCACCTGTTGCAGACACTGCCGCCACTGCTGGCGCCCCTATTGCATGAAGAACTATTGACCGCTCCTTAAAGCCAATCCTTGAACCCACCATCTACCTCCAGGAGCCAACGATGAAACTGATGATCCGCAAAGACAGCAAGGGCGTGCTGACCGGCTACGTGCCCAAGAAAGACCTGGAGGAACCCATTGTTTCCATGGCCAACCCCGGCATGTGGGGCGGGCTGGTCACGCTGGCCAACGGCTGGCAGTTTGACCTGCCCGAGATGCCCGCCGACACCCCACTGCCCATCACCGTCGAAGCCCGTCGCCTCGCGCTGACGGAAGACGCGGGAGACTGACATGGGCTTCACTGCTGACTACCTGCGCAGCGCCAGCGAAGTGATTGGCGCGGCACCCTCGTTGCGCGATGCGGCCGCGATCTGGCGCGCACGCGATCCAGCGATCCGCGTGTTGCTGGTGGACGCGATGGACATGCGCGACGAAACACCGGCGCTGCTGCTGGGCCATAGGCGTGTCTACCTGGCCACGTCGAACGGACATTGCTGGTCCGTTACCGAGAAGCCCGATGAGGCCACGGCGCTGATCCTGACGGAAGAAAGCTAGCCATGGAAGTCGACGTCATCTCCCTGTTTGAACCCGAATGCGGTGCGCGCGAGATTCAACTCGTCAGCGCCGTGCTGCAATCCGCCCGCTGGGGCGACGGCCCCATGGTTGAATCCTTCGAGCAGGCCTTTGCCGGTTGGGTCGGGCGCAAGCACGCCGTGGCCATGGGCAGTGGCACGCTGGGCACCTGGATCGCCTTGCGGGCGCTGGGCATTGGTCCGGGGGATGAGGTGATCTGCACCTCGCACACCTGGCACCAGGTGGCGCAGGCCATCACGCTGGCGGGTGCCACGCCGGTGTTTGCCGACATCAACTACTGGACCGGCAGCCTGAGCCCCGAAAAGGCCGCGCTCAAGATCACCCCGAAGTCGCGCGCCATGCTGGCCGGCAACACCAACGGCCACCCTGCCGCCTGGGAGCCGTTGCGCGCGCTGGCGCAAGCGCACGGCCTGGTGCTGATCGAGGACAGCACCGAGGCGCTGGGTTCGCGCTACAAGGGCCAGACCGTAGGCACATTTGGCGATGTGTCGGTGTTCGATTTCTCGGCACCGTCGGCGCTGTGTACCGGCGAAGGCGGCATGCTGGTCACCGACGATGACGACCTGGTGCACGAGTTGCGTTACCTGCGCCAGCGCCGCCTGGCCGACCGCTCTTCCGTCTCCGTAGGCGCACGCGTGCCCTTGCAGGCGGGCATGAGCGAACTCACAGCCGCCCTCGGCCTGGCGCAACTGGCAGGGCTGGATGATCGGCTGGCCGCGCGCAAACAGGTGGTGGCCTGGTACCACGACAACATGCAGAGCTTTGAGGGCGTCAAGCCGCCCTACATCGGCGAAGGCGTGGACGAGATCCACTGGATGCTCTACGTGGTGCACCTGGGCAAGCGCTTCTCGGGCAGCGCGCGGGCGCAGATGATCGACGACCTGCTGTCCTGCGGCATCGAGACCGTGGCCTACAGCCATCCGTTGCACCAGCAGTTCTATTACATGCAGGCCGGTGAGGCCATTGGCCGCCGGCGCGGCGTGCTGATCGACACCGATCGCATCGGCGACCGCGCACTGGCCCTGCCACTACACACGCTGCTGGATGAGGAACAAGTCCAGTACATCATCAAAACGCTCAAGGACACCGCCACGAATGTGGGCGCCGGCGCCGCTATTTACTAAGGAAAAACCATGACCGATTTGATTCAAACCATTGCCCGAAGTCTTGACACGGGCGCGGTCATTCCCTATCTGGGGCCGGACATGCTGTCCCTGTGCGCTGACGTCTCTGTGCCCGCCACACCGCTGGCGCTGGCCGAGAGCATGACCGCCAAGGTCAGCGTGCCGCACAAGATCCGCAAGCGCCTGACGCAGGCCGCGCAGTTCATCGAGAACTTCAAGCATCGCAAATCGGTGGTGCACCTGATGAACGAGGCTTTTGCCAACTCTCCCGCACCCTCGCCTTTGCACCTGGCCCTGGCCGGTAGTAACGCCGGGCTGTGGGTGGACACCTGGTACGACGACACCTTTGCCGCCGCGCTGGCGCAGGTAGGCCCAAAGGGCAGCTGGGCGCAGGTGCAAGGCCTGTCGCAGTCCGAGCATTTCGGCCACTGGACCGGTGACTACGCCGACGACGGCAGCCTGCTGCCCGAGCTGCCAAAAGACCTGGCACGTCTGCTCTACAAGCCCTGGGGCAGCCACAGCCCGGCCGGCAACTACCTGGTCTCCGACAGCGACTACGTGGAGGTGCTGACCGAGATCGACATCCAGACCCCTATTCCCCCCGCCGTGCAGGCCTGGCGCACGGGGCGCAACTTCCTGTTCCTGGGTTGCCGTTTTGACGACCAGCTCACCCGCTGCTTTGCGCGCCAGATCATGAAGCGCTCCAGCGACCAGCATTGGGCCGTGTTGCCCGAGGAACCGACCCGCATGGAAGCGCGCTTTCTGCAGGAACAGAACATCACCCGCATTGCGATGCCGCTGGCGCAGTTTGCGAAAAGCTTTACATCAGCCCTGCAAACCACGCAGGCGGCCGTTACAGCCTGACCACTCTTCCGAGTTTTCCGTTTTACCAACCACCCGTCGGGCCTGAGCCCGTTTTCACCATGACCACTCTGACCGTTCTCCCCTCTGGCAAATCCTACGACGTCGCTGCGGGCACCAGCCTGCTCAAGGCCCTGCAATCCGTGGGCGAAGCCATCCACAGCAAATGCGGTGGCGAAGCCAAGTGCGACGCCTGCCACATCTTCGTGCCGGTGGGACGCAAGAGCCTGTCCAAGACCCAGCGGCAAGAGAACGAGAAGCTCGACGGCATCGTGGGCGTCAGCTCCAATTCGCGCTTGGCCTGCCAGGCCATCCTGGGTGAGGAAGCCGTTACCGTCGAACTGCTGAAATAAGCCCGTTCATGCCACACCGCGATCCACAGAGCGTTCGCCGCCGCAATGGGCACTGACGTGGCCGGGGCTGTCCCACTGTCAGCGGAACACGTGATCGATGTTGCCATCGTCGGCGCCGGCCTGTGCGGGCTGGCACTGGCGCGCACATTGACCGGGCTTGGCCTGCAGGTGCAGGTGATGGAGGCACGTAATCGCCTGGGCGGCCGCGTGCTCACAGCGCACTGCCAGGCCACTGGCCAGGCGCTGGACCTCGGCCCCACCTGGTTCTGGAACGAAACCGAGCCCCGCATCACCGCGCTATTGGCCGAGCTCGTTCTCGCCAGCCAGGCCCAGCATGACCCCGGTGATGCGTTGTGGCTCACTGACCCCAACCGTGAACCCGAACGCCGCCACGAGCCCGGTGGCGTGCACGTCGGTGCGCGTCGCATCACTGGCGGCGCGGCCCGGCTCGTGGAGGCGCTGGCGGCAGCGCTGCCCCCGGGCTGCATACGCCTGGGTACGGTGGTCACCGGTTTGCGCGACCGCGGTGCCTTCATCGACGTGCTGTCTGAGGCGTGCCACCGCGTGCGTGCACGCCAGGTGGTGCTGGCACTGCCCCCGCGCCTGGTGCTGGAGCGCATGCAGTGCGACCCCGCGCTGCCCGACGCCGTGCTCAATGCAATGGCCGCCACGCCAACCTGGATGGCGGCACAGGCCAAGTCGGTCACTACTTTTGCGAATCCGTTTTGGCATGCGACGGGCCACTCCGGAAACGCGTTTGTGCGCCACCCCCAGGCCGTACTGAGTGAAGTGTTCGACGCCAGTGCTGCGGAGCGCGGCGGCGCGCTGGGCGGCTTTGTCGCCCTGAATGCCGCGCAGCGCGAAAACTTTCAGCGCGGCCTGCCGCTGCTGATCGCCAGCCAGCTGACCCAACTTTTTGGTCCACAGGCGCAGGACGGGCAGCCTTTCTTGCAGGACTGGGCCATAGAACCCTGGACCTGCAGCGCCATGGACCGAGCCAGTCCACCGGAAGCGCCGCAGAATGACCCCCTGCTGCGCCAACCGCTGTGGGTGGGTCGTGTGTTCCTGGGTGGCAGCGAGGTAGCGGCCCATGGCGCTGGCCATATGGAAGGGGCGTTGGAATCGGCCGACCGCATAGCCCACGCCGTGTGCCGCCCGAATGCCAAGGTCCGCACCGCCGCGCAGCAGGCTGCCCTCCTGGCGCAGACCGCAGCAGACGACACCCGCCCGACCCGCGCCACAGCCATTGGAACGTTTTCCGCCAGCGTGCTGACGCAGCGGGGCATGGCACCCGAGCGCTACCGCCTGCACCTCACCCGCCTGCTGTCCGGCCAACAGTCCGAACAGCTCACACAGCGCGCACTGCTGGCCACAGCCGATCAGGTCTACAGCGAGACCCTGGCATGCCTGGACGTACTACTGCCCGCACTGGACACCGCCAGCGCCGACGTGATCCATGGCCGCCACGCTTTGACCGCCGCACTGCTCGCACCATTTGACGGCTGGAACAAGGGCCTGCTGGACGCGGCGCTGAGCTTTAACGGCACGTCCTGTGCGTTGTCGAACTTCCCGCAGGAGCACCGCCCCGACGGCGAGATGCTGCGCGCTATCACGCTGGATCTGGCGGCCGCCTGGCGCGAATTTGTGCTGGAACTCAACACGCGCTTGCTGACGGCCGCCGCCAGTGCGGTGACCGTTTGAGTGGCAGGGCGCCGTGACCAAGTCGCAACCCCTTTCAAACATTCCAACCATCCCCGACCAGCATGCTGGTCTTACCGGAGTCCCATCATGTCTCGCCCCGAACGCAGTGTTTTTGTTTGCTCTCAACAGCGCTCACCCGGCCATCCTCGCGGTTGCTGCGCGGCGCAAGGCAGTCAGGCTGTCCTACAAGCTTTCTGGAAAGAATTGCAAACGCGCAATGCCCATGAAAAAGTCGCTGTCACCTATTCGGGTTGCCTGGGCCCGTGCGATGGCGGCGTAAACGTGGTGGTCTTCCCGGACAGCGTGCTCTACAGCCGGGTCACGGTTGACGACGTGCCGGAAATCTTTGAAAAGCACCTGATGGGTGGCGAGGTCGTGGCACGCCTGGCGGCGTCTGCGGGAACCTGGTGAACGTAAGCAACGGCCTCAGGTAAAGCAGGCCTGCAGGTCCAGCGTGCCTTGCTGTCCAATGGCCGACGCATGCTGTGCCAGCCAATCGCCGCCCCGCAAGCGCCCCTGCTCGCGCAGCAGCTCCAGAAACGGCCCGTGGGCCAGCAACTTGGTGTCACTGCGCTCCAGGTTGACCAGGCCGCTGGAGTCAACCATGTGAAAGCGCATGGCGTGCAGCCTGCGCTCCAGGCGACCCCAGCGGATGAAGGGGCGCTCGGCGAATGCTGTGGCCTGCGCAAACATGCGCATCTCGCGCATGAAGTGGGCGCTGAAGCCCAGCTCGGCAATGCGTGTCTCGATGTCCTGCACGGTGCGCGGCGTGCCTGCGCGTTTGAGCGGGCTCAGCAGCACCAGCATCACATCGCGCGATTCGCAGTCGTAAAACAGCGGAAACACCGCCGGGTTGGCGCTATAGCCGCCGTCCCAATACGACTCGCCATCAATCTCGACCGTGTGGTGGATCTTGGGCAAACAGCTTGAAGCCAGCAGCATGTCCACCGTGAGTTCCGTCTCGCGAAAGACCCGTAGCGTGCCGGTGTTGGCCTGCGTCGCCCCGACGAACAGCTTGAAGGGGCTGCGCTGGCGCAGGCCCGCAAAATCGATCTGGCGCACCAGCATGTCGCGCAGCGGATTCAACTCGAAAGGGTTGAGCTGCGCCGGAGAAAAATAACCGGCCCACTGGGCCATCAGCTTGGTGGCGGGAGACAGGTTGACCGCATCGTCATCCCCACGTGTCATGGGGGCCCACGGCATCTGGCGCCCAACTTCGGTCCAGAACTCCGCCAACGCCTGGCGGGCGCCCGGGCGCCCGCCCTTCATCCAGCCGTCGGCGAACACCACGGCGTTCATGGCGCCCGCGCTGCTGCCGCTCAAACCCTCAAACTCCAGCTCCGGCTGCAGCAGCAGTGCATCCAGCACACCCCAGGTGAAAGCCCCGTGTGCGCCACCACCCTGCAGGGCCAGATTGAGTCTGAGCGGTCGTGGACGCAGCAGGCGCGTGAACTGCGCCCAGCCCGAGGCCATGGACGGGAGGGTGTCGCCAGTCGTTGCCAAACGGTCGCTCATGGGCACGCTTTCTCGGCGCGAGAGGCGCCCTGTAGCTGCAGTATGGCGGCTGTGCAAGACAAAACGGTTAGCTGGGGGATTTCGCCCACCCGAGCCCAGCCTGGTATCGCCCGACGGCCCGCACGGATGAAACTGGATTTTGTAAATTAGCTACACATTCAGGAGCAAATAGTCCATATTCCACGAGGGCTACAGGCAGCAGACATGGTATTTGCGCCGTGTGTGGATCCATCCGATGAGGGGGCACGGCTAAACTCGTTGATCTCTCATTTCTGAGCTGAAGAGAGGATCTGCCCATGAAAGCCATTTTTCAGAGTGCCTACGGCGAACCATCGCTTGTATTGTCACTACGCGAAGTCGCCAAGCCGGTACCGAACCGCGGGGAAGTGCTGGTGCGTGTGCACGCCGCATCGGTCCACGCCGACGTGTGGCATGTGGTCAGAGGATGGCCCTATGTGCTGCGCACCATGGGGGGCGGGTTCTCCCGACCCAAGAACCCGATTCCCGGCACCGATATGGCGGGTGTGGTCGAGACAGTGGGTGATGCGGTGACCCGGTTCCAGGTAGGTGATGCCGTGTTTGGCGAAAGCGCCAAGGGCTTTCAGTGGGCCAACGGCGGTGCCTTTGCAGAGTATGTGGCGGTGTCGCAAGACGCGCTGGCACCCAAGCCCGACAACGTCACTTTTGAGCAGGCCGCCAGCGTGCCAACATCCGGCCTGATTGCCTGGCACAACCTCATGGGCCAGCGGCCTTGGCGCACCGGCCAGCATGTACTCATCAACGGTGCGGGCGGTGGCGTGGGGGCTATTGCCCTGCAGCTGGCCAAGGCCCATGGTGCTACGGTAACGGCGGTAGAACACACCCGCAAGCTCGCAACCGTGCGGGCGCTGGGGGCAGACCATGTGCTGGACTACACGCGTGACGACCCAACACGGGGCAGCGCCCGCTACGACCTCATTCTGGATGTGGCGTCCAACCTCAAGCTCAGTGACTGCGACCGCGTTCTCCATCCCGATGGCATCTACGTCTTGATAGGCCACGACCACTACGGTGCGTCTGGCTCCAACTGCTTCGGCAGCGGCATTCCGGCCTTTTTGAAGCTGGCGCTGCGCACCGCCGTTAACCCGCACCTGGTAAAACCCAACATGACCGCACCCAACAAGCAGGTGGGCATGGCACTGTTTGCCGACCTCATGGCCCGGGGCCAGTTGACGCCGATGGTGGACCGTGTATTCCCATTGGCCCAGGCAGCCGATGCCCTGACCTACCTGCAGTCCGGCCAGGCCCTTGGACGTATCGTTGTGGCGCCTTAGTGCCTGACCCCGTCAGCGGGCCTCAGCGTGGGCTATTCGAGGGCACAGGCACCACGTCGGGTGGATCATCTGACCCATGCACGACGCGCATCACAACCGTGCTGTGCGGTGCAAGGCCAAAGGTACGGATGTTCTTGCGCAGGGCACCCGGGTCCAGCTCATTCCAGATCAGGCCGCAGTCCAGACAGGCATGGGAATACTCGTTGTTGATGAAGACAGGCTTGCCCAGAATCGCTTTGAAGAACCCTCGCAGCGGGTAGAACCGCGCCGACTCCCCGAGTGATCCGCGCACCACCTGCTTGCTGCTGCAGCGCAAGCAGTACATGCCACGAACGGTTTTATCCATACCAAGCCCCCACCAGATGTTGCGATTACCCGAGGCACTCAGTGTATCGGCGTGAACGGATCGCGCTGCTGGGTCGTTGCCCCACCAGTATGCAGTTGCAGCCCCGGCGTCGCCCGCCAATGCCCGGCCTTATCCACCACCAGCACATCCACCTGCCACTGCGCGGCCAGGCGCAGCGCGCCGTGAAAGCCGGCAACAAACATCACCTTGGTCAGCGCATCGGCCAATGCGCAACTCGGGGCGGCAACCGTGACCCCGGCCAGTTCGCTCGGTGAATAGCCGGTATGCGGGTCGAAGATATGGTGGTGCCGCCGGTCCGCACTGAAGCTGCATGCGTTGTCTGCCGAGGTGGCGATGCTGCGCCCGCCCAGGGCCACGCGGGTCATGAAGGCCTGCTCCAGGCGCGGATCAGCAATGCCCAGCATCCAGTCGCGCTGCGCATCGGGGCGCCCCAGCGACGTCCACTCCCCGGCGTTGACCAGTGCCTGGCGAATACCGTGGGCCTGCAGTTGCGAGCGCACCAGATCCGCGGCAAAGCCCTGGGCGATGCCGTTGAGCGTGACCCCCATGCCGGGGCGGCGCAGGCGGATCGCGGCGTTGGAGACTTCCAGCCCTTGCCAGCCGACGGCGGAGCGTGCCGCCGCCACGGCCGAGGCTGACGGCAAAGCGCCTTGGCGTTGGGCCGCCTCAAAGCGCTCCCACAAGGGTTGCACGGTCACATCGAAGGCGCCGCCGCTGCGCGCCGAGACGCTTTGCGCCAACAGAAAGATGCGGACCAGATCGGGATGCGGTGAACGCAAGACGCCGTCCCGGTTCAGGCGGCAGATGGCGCTGTCCGGATTGAACAGGCTCATGTGCGCCTCCACATGGCGAATGGTGCCCACCGCCGCGTCCAGTGCCCGCTCGGCCTGCGCGGGGTCGGCGTGGGCCACGCGGAACGACAGCACGGTGCCGAGTGCTGTCAACGTGCGCTCATGCCATGGCGGATCGGTGCTGTCGCGGTGCGGCGCAAGGGACGCATGCGCGGCGGCCAGCCATCCCAAGCCCCCGAGTGCGCCCACCGCGCCCAGGCCCAGACTGGTTTGCAGGAACACACGGCGCTTCATCCTGCCTCTCCTTGCGCCGGTGTGCGGGCCGCCGGTGCCGGCACGATAGGAATGACAAGCGGGCGATTCGACTTACGACCTTGGGCAATCAACGGCACACACAGCTGGTCGCTCTGGTAGATGGCGACACATTCCAGACACTGAAAGCACTCGTCGTAGTCAATTGCCCCTTTCTTATCGATGGCCTGGTAGGCGCAGTCGTTGCGGCATCGCTGGCACGGTTGTCCGCATTCGGCGCGCCGTGGCAGCCAGGCGAAACGGCGCAGGCGGCCCAGCAGGGCCATGCCGGCACCCAGCGGGCACAGGTATCGGCAGTAGCTCTTGTAGACAAAGGCACTGAGCAGCACCAGCACACCGGCCCACAGCACAAAAGGCCAGGCCCGGTCAAACACCAGCGTGATGCTGGTCTTGAAGGGTTCGACTTCCACCAGTCTGTCGGTCCAGGCCACGGAGAAACAGGCGACGATCAGAATGCCGGCCAGCACGGCGTACTTGATCCATTTGAGCCGCGCATCCAGCCGCTCGGAAACCTGCACCGGACGAACACCCAGATGCCAGGCCAGCTTGCTCACCAGCTCCTGCAGTGCGCCAAACGGACAGAGCCAACCGCAGAACGTGCCACGACCCCAGAGGAAGAAAGTGACGACGACAAAGGCCCACAACACCACCGTCATCGGGTCATACAGAAAGAAGCCCACACTGCGCCCGGCCAACGCCGCCTGCAGCAGCGCCGTGAGGTTCACGATGGACAACTGGCCTTGCGCGTACCAGCCGATGAAGCCCAGCGTGAACAGCAGATAGGCGGTGCGGAAATACGCCAGACTACGGGTGCTGTGCGTCAGCCAGAGCTGCTTGCGCAAGGCCACCGTCAACACCGCGAGCCCCAGGATCAGCACCACCAGTTCCCACAGACGCGCGCTCCAGATCGCGTGCCACGTCTTGTTGTCGGAACTTGCCGCAACGAAATAGCTGTCGGGTAAGGCGGTGCCAAAGGCAAAGGTTTTGCGCACGCGTTCCGGGTACATCACACCCTTGCTGCGCGTCACGTGCAGCTCAAAATCCAGCGGCTGAGCCGGGTCCAGCCCCGACGGCGCGATGACGCGAAACGCCCGCCACTGCGCGGCTTGCAACGCGCTCGGCAGCTTCAGGCGGGTGTCAAGATCCAGGTCGCGGATCTCCAGCGGCAGGCTCTGCTGGTGCAGCGTAATGCGGTCGGGGACTGCGCCGCGGACAAAGTCGTCGCCCAGCATGGAATAGCGCCCGGTACTGAGCACCAGCAGCGCATGCTCGCCGGGCTCCAGGCGCCGCTGCAGATAGGCCCAGCCGTCCGCCGTCATCAGGTTGCGGCCAACCGAGGGCACGTTCAGGTAGGCCACATAGAGGTCGATGAACCCATCGTCCGGCGCCCGCTTGGCCTCGACGTCCAGTCCTTCTCCCACGGTGCCGACAAAAGCCCGGTCGATGTCTCGGTTCCTGAAGGACTTTTTGGTGATGAGTCCGGCCTTGACCAGCGCGTCCCAATCCATGGGCGCAAACACATCCGCTTTAATGCGCGCCACCAGATCGGGGTCGCGGCCTTCGGCAAAGCCCAGTTTGGCCCGAGCCACCTTGAGCGCCGACGCCAGCAGGCTCTGGTTGAGAATACGCACCGAGGCCGTGGCCTTGGCCACACCATCGATATAGACATTGGCGCTGCCGGCCTTGTTGGCGCTATTCAGGTTGGAGCCCATCTTGATGTTCTGCACCAGCGACAGGCCCTTGTACTGGTCCACAAAGCGCAGCATGGGCCCTTCGCCCAGGCCGTCCAGAAACACCGGCTCGTGCTGCGACAGCACCCGCACATCCATGAACTCGCCTTTGGCGCTAAGCAGCACCAGCAGATTGAAGGGTGTGCCGGCAAAGCCGGGAATGGGTGCCAGATCGATGGACTCGAAGGCATAGGCGATGACGGGCGTGGCGGTGGCGTCCTGCTTCAGGACGGGCCAGACCGGGACGCCCTGCTCTTTCTCGCCCACGATCAGCGGTGCGGGAAAGGCCTGCACCATGGACGCGCGCGTCATCACGCCCGCGTGGACGGGCGCGCAAACCAACAGGGCCGCCAGCCACAGCGCAATGGTCCAGAACAAACCGGACGTCCCCCGATCCGGTACTGGCAGCAAGGCGCGCACTGGCTAGTGGTTCAGGATCCAGAACACCAGCTGGCGGGCGTCGCCTTCGGAGATGGCCACCGCGTTGGGCGGCATGGCAATGCCGGCGGCCTTGTTCTTCCAGTGGCTGGCATAAGGGTTGGAGCCTTCCAGCACGATACGGGTCAGAAAGTCGGCGGCGCCGGGCTTGTCCTTGTATTGCAGGGCGACGTCTTCCCAGGCCGGGCCTACGGGCTTTGCGCCATTCTTCAGGTCCTTGTGTTTGAGACTGTGGCAGGTGAAGCAGCCGGCCGCATTGGCCATCTTGACGGCTTTGTCGTCACTGACCGTGTCGGCATTTGCAGCAACGGAAGTGAGCATGAGCATGCCGGTCAAGCCAGCCAGTAGGGTGCGTTGAATCATGGTGAGAACTTTCCTAGGATGAAGAAACTTTTACAAAGGCAAGACCAGGCGCAGCCCCAGCGTCCAGTTTCTGCCGGGTGCCGGTTCATAAAACTGTGACGAGGCCTGGTTGACGATGACCGAGCCCACATAGCGCTGGTCCGTCAGGTTGTCGATGCGGGCATAGGTGGTCAGGCTGCCGGACCCAACAGACCAGCCATGGCTGGCCTTCAGGTTGAAGGTGGCATAGCCGTCGGCCGATGCGGTGTTGACGTCGTTGGCAAACAGCCGGCCGGCCTGCGTGAACTCGATGCCCGCCTGGCTGCCCAGCGTGGAGGCTTTTTTGCCGGTGTCCAATTTCTGTTGGCTCCATAGCACTTCCGAAAACACAAAGCTCTGCGGTATGCCCGGGATCTTGTTGCCCGACGCCACGGTGTTGGCGCCGCTGGTGAAGGTCTGGGAGAAGCTCGCATCCACCATGGATGCGGCCAGCGTGGCGCGGACATGGGGCGTCAGCAGTGTGCTGCCGGACAGCTCCCAGCCGGTGCGCTGCGTCCCCGGTGCATTCTTGAAGGTGGAGTTGCCACCGGTGCTGCTGGCCACGACGATCTCCTCCGTGGAATCGATCTGGAACACGGCGAAGTCCAGTCGCGACCGCGGGCTGGGAGCCCACTTCGCGCCCACTTCATAGTGCTGGCTGCTCGACGCATTGACGGACGTGTTGAAGGCCGGCACGCCGGCGCCACGGTAGGCCACTTCGACCAGCGTCGGGCTCTCGAAACCCTTGCCATAATTGGCATACAGGTTGACGCTGTCACTGGCGTGGTAGGTCAGGCCCAGCACCGGGCTGGTCGCATCGAAGCGCGTTGCGCCGGAGCCATTGCCGTCGCTGAGGAAATGGTCGTCGCTGGAAAACCGCACGGTGCTGTAGCGCAGGCCGCCCACCACGGACACATGGTCTGACACCCGCGCGGTCGCCTGCGCAAAGAAGTCGCTGTTCTCGGCCTGGTTGTCCTCGTTGCGGGTGGTGCTGGTCTTGACGCCGACTGCGGCGGCGCCGCCCTTGCGCGTCTCCCGTGAGCGGTCAAACTCGTAGCCCGCAACCCAGGTCAGGGGTGTTGCGCCCAGCCGGGTTTGTGCGTTGTACTGCAGGCCCGCGCCGTAGTAGACCCGGTTCAGGCCCACCCACGCACCCGTGGGCGTCGCTGGCGGTATGCCGGCCTGGTATTGCACGTTGTCGCGGGTGCCGTAATAGGCCCTTGCCGACACAAAGCGATCCGCATCAAGGGTGTGAACCAGGGCGCTGCCAATTTGGTTCTGGCGCACTTCCTTGCGCACGCCACGGCTGACCGCATTGGTGCCCGCCTGCTCGGGGTTGGCCGCCATCTGCGCGGCGGTGAGTCCCAGCGGGTCCAGCGCCAGCGGCATGTCAAACTGGTTGACCACCACGTTCACATGGGTGCGGTCCTGGACCTCGAAACTCAATTTGCCATTGAACTGCTTGCGCTCGGTCTTGCTGTTGGCGCGGTAGCCATCCGTACTGAACGTGCTGTAGTCGGCCACCAGGCCGTAGCCGTTGATGCGGCCCGCGTATTGCACATCGGCGCGGTGCATGCCATTGGCGCCTACGTAATACTGGGCGCCAAATTCCGGCCGCTCAGGTGCGTCACGCGTGAAGGCCTGGATCACACCACCCGCAGAGTTGCCATACATCTGCGCCAGCGGGCCGCGCAACACTTCAATGCGATCGGTGGACGTCAGGCTGATGGAAGAACCCTGGCCCTGTCCATCCGGCGTGGTGGCGGGAATGCCGTCAATCAGCAGACGAATGCCGCGAATGCCAAATGCCGAGCGCGCCCCGAATCCGCGGATGGACACCTGCAGATCCTGCGCATAGTTTTGCCGGTTCAATATCGTCAGGCCCGGCACCCGGTTCAGCGACTCCGACAGGTTGACCTGAGGACCGGCGCTCTCTATCGTTGCCCGGTCCACTAGCTGTATGGCCGCTGGCGCGTCAAAGCTGCGCTGGCCGGTCCGCGAGGCCGACACCACCACCTCGTCCAGCGTCTGGGCGCCCACCCAGGAATGGCAGGCGGATGCCACGGCCAGTGCCAACGTCGACTTCAGGAACACAAGGGCGTGTTCCTTCTTCTTGCTTGAGAACTGCATATCTTTTTTCTCTATCCATTGCCGGTCCGGCAAAACAATTTGCTCGGGATTTCTTTACCACCGGTGTTAACGCAATATCTGAGCCAAGGGAAATGCCGCGTGTGCAATCGCTGATGTGCTGGCGCGCAACAGGCCTGAATGGGGCTCAGTGGCACGCCTTGGAACACTCGCTTCGTCACATGCGGTGTTCACGGCCCATGGCCTCGCTGTCACGTTGTTCAGGTTTGACACAGCGTGCAGGGTTAACGCGAACCGTACAAACCCGCAGCAAGCGCGCCGGGCAGGCGTTCGCACGTGCGTGGACCCCTCAATGCCTGCAAACGCGGCCTGCAAACAGCGTGGGCACGTTCTTTGCGGAAGACAGCTTCGGAGTTTCAAATTCCCTCAACCCGTTTCCATTTTTAGAACCAGGAGATATTCATGCGCATGAAATTATTGGCCACCCTGATGGCCTGTGGCTTTGCAACGGGGGCGGTGCAGGCCGTCGTCACGCAACAGATGATCGACAACGATGCCACTGACACCAAAGAAGTTCTGTCGTGGGGCTTGGGTACTCAGGGTCAGCGTTTCTCTCCACTCAAGCAGGTCAACACACAAAGCGTCAAACGGCTGGTGCCCGCATGGAGCTTCTCATTTGGTGGTGAGAAACAGCGTGGCCAGGAATCGCAGCCGGTGATCCACAACGGCAAGATGTTTGTGACGGGTTCCTACTCCCGCATCTTCGCGCTGGACATCAAGACCGGCGCCAAGCTCTGGAAGTATGAGCACCGTTTGCCTGAAGGCATCATGCCCTGCTGTGATGTGATCAACCGCGGCGCAGCGCTGTTCGACAACCTGGTCATCTTCATGACGCTGGACGCACAAATCGTGGCACTGGACCAGAATACCGGCGACGTCGTCTGGAAAGAAAAGATTGAGGACTACGCGTCCGGCGCTTCCGCTTCAGCGGCACCGCTGGTCGCCGGCGGCCTGTTGTTGACAGGCATTTCGGGTGGCGAGTTTGGCGTGGTAGGACGCGTGGAGGCACGCGACCCCAAGACCGGCCAACTGGTGTGGACACGCCCCACGGTCGAGGGCCACATGGGCTACAAATATGACAAGGACGGCAACAAGACGGAAAACGGAATTTCCGGCACCTTGAACAAGTCCTGGTCAGGTGATCAGTGGAAGACCGGTGGCGCGACGACCTGGCTCGGCGGCACCTACGACAAAACGACCGGCCTTGCCTATTTCGGCACCGGCAATCCGGCCCCCTGGAATAGCCACCTGCGCCCTGGAGACAACCTGTTCTCGTGCTCCACCGTGGCGATTGATATCAAGACCGGCCAAATCAAATGGAACTACCAGAACACGCCCAACGATGCATGGGATTTCGACGGTGCCAATGAGTTTGTTACGTTCGACATGGACGGAAAGCGCGTCGGTGGGAAAGCCGACCGCAATGGCTTCTTCTACATCAACGACGCAACCACCGGCAAGCTGCTCAATGCCTTTCCGTTCATCAAGAAGATTACCTGGGCCACCAACATTGACCTGAAGACCGGACGCCCGAACTACGTGGCGGAGAATCGCGCCGGTGATCCAACCGCCAGTGCGGACCATAGCAAAGGCAAGTCGGTGTATACGGCGCCCAGTTTCCTTGGTGGCAAGAACCAGATGCCGATGGCCTATAGCCCGGCCACCAAGCTGTTCTATGTGCCATCCAATGAGTGGGGCATGGATATCTGGAACGAGCCCGTTACCTACAAAAAGGGTGCGGCCTACATGGGCGCTGGCTTCACCATCAAGGTCCCCGGCGACGGCCCCATAGGCGCGCTGCGTGCCGTCAATCCCAAGACCGGCAAGATCGTATGGGAAGTTCCAAACAATGCGCCGCTGTGGGGTGGTGTGCTTACGACTGCAGGCAACCTGGTGTTTTGGGGTACGCCCGAAGGCTTCCTGAAGGCCGCCGATGCGACCACTGGCAAGGTGGTGTGGGAATTCCAAACCGGCTCCGGCGTGGTGGCGCCCCCAGTGACGTACGACATCGATGGCGAGCAGTATGTGGCCGTGGTGTCGGGCTGGGGTGGTGCCGTTCCGCTGTGGGGTGGCGATGTCGCCAAGAAGGTCAGCTTCCTGGAACAGGGCGGCTCGGTCTGGGTGTTCAAGCTGCTGAAGTAAGGCGGCTGGTTCTTCGAAGAGTGCCGCCCTCGGGCGGCACTTTTTTTCTTCCATTCACATTTCTGTTTCACCGCCATGCAACATCCCAACTCTTACCGTGCATTGCACCGGTGGCCGCTGACCGCCCTCATGCTGGCCCTGAGTGCTACCTTCAGCCCGCAGGCCCACGCGCAGCAGGCCCTCGCACTGGCCACGGTAGAGGTCATCGGCAGCACGGCGCTGCCCGGCTTGGGTCAAACGCGTAACGAAATCGCCGCGCCAGTACAAGTGGCCAAAAGCCGTGACATCGCACGCAGCGGTGCGCTGGAGCTGGGTGATTTCATGAATCGCAGCCTGGGCAGCGTTCACGTCAACGAGATGCAAGGCAACCCCTTCCAGATGGATGTGAACTACCGCGGCTACACGGCGTCGCCGCTGCTGGGCACTCCACAGGGTTTGTCGGTGTACATGGATGGTGTGCGCATGAACCAGCCCTTTGGCGATGTGGTGAGCTGGGACCTGATTCCGCGCTCTGCGATTGCGTCCGTGGTCCTCATGCCTGGCTCCAACCCGTTGTTTGGTCTCAATACCCTGGGTGGCGCCCTGTCGGTGCAAACCAAGGATGGCCGAACGGATGCGGGCACCTCCCTGCAAGCGACGCTGGGCAGCAACGCGCGGCGCGCCGTGGAGTTCGAGCACGGCGGTCAGAACGAAAGCGGCATGAACTGGTACGTGAACGCCAACCTGTTCAAAGAGGACGGCTGGCGCAACGAGTCCCCATCGGATGTGCGCCAATGGTTCAGCAAGCTGGGCTGGACCAGCGGCAACACCGACCTGAAGCTGACACTGGCCCATGCCGACAACCAGCTCAACGGCAATGGGCTGCAGGAGCAGCGTTTGCTGGAGCGCGACCGCGCCAGCGTGTACACCAAACCGGATATGACGCAGAACCGCTCCACCTTGCTCAACCTGGCGGCCAGCCATGCGTACAGCGATGCATTGATGGTCTCGGGCACGGTGTACTACCGCGACATCCACACGTCGACCTTCAACGGCGATGCCAACGAAGGGGCGCTGGACCAGTCCGTCTACCAGCCCAGTGCGGCCGACATGGCGGCGCTGAACGCGGCGGGCTATAGCGGCTATCCGGCCAGCGGTGCCACCGCGGCCAACACGCCCTTCCCATACTGGCGCTGCATTGCGCAGGCCCTTCAGAACGATGAGCCAGGTGAGAAGTGCAACGGGGTGATCAACCGCACCCAAACCGCGCAACAAAACTACGGGCTGTCCGGCCAACTGAGCTGGCTGGGCAGCCTGGGGGGCCAGCGCAATCAACTGGTGGTCGGCGCGGGCTACGACGCCAGCCGGGTGGCGTTTACACAGTCGTCCCAATTGGGCTACCTCAACCCGGACCGCAGCGTGACGGGGGTCAATGCCTTTGGCGACGGGGTCAGCGGCGGGGATGTGGATGGCGCACCGTATGACACGCGGGTTGATCTTTCGGGCCGCATCGAAACTTGGAGCGCATTTGGCAGCAACACCCTGTCGCTGCGAGACCAGTTGCACCTTACCCTGTCCGGACGCTACAAC
>Ga0208514_100389_pt1 | contig 25987 bp, 21 predicted proteins | sample LakWasMet70_HOW9_2_FD_183900 | JGI IMG/M metagenome (GOLD analysis project Ga0208514, IMG submission 183900) | Freshwater sediment methanotrophic microbial communities from Lake Washington under simulated oxygen tension - Sediment Metagenome... | ecosystem: Environmental > Aquatic > Freshwater >...
TAGATTTGGGTTTCCGACTTCGCCTTGCCGGATACCAGTCCATGTACGTCCCTACTGCGGAAATTCAGCACATAGGATCTGCATTTGTCGGTAAACACAGCGATTCCCAAATTTACTATGGGCACCGCAATCTGGTCTGGGTCTATATCAAGAATATGCCCGGGCTCCTGTTTTGGATGTTTCTTCCTTGGCACATTGCATTGAACTGTATAGCGCTTCTATGGTTCTCCCTCAAAGGGAGGGGCGCGTTAATAGTGAAGGCCAAGCGGGATGCCTGCCTGGGCATTCCCTATTTCTGGAAAAAGCGAGGCAAGATTCAAGCCACCCGCAAAGCCAGTATTTGGAGCATTTGCCGGCAACTCAGCTGGAGTCCATTCAATCGCTGATCAAGAAGGATTTGCACTTTAAGGACGCGCGGAATTCCTAGAGCGAAAGCCAAGGTGGCGCCACAACCAAAGCCCTGCAGCAAGTGCGCGGGAAGGTGGCTGTAAACCACCTCCTCGACACTGCGACCGCGGCAAAAACGTTCCGAGAGGTCGGTCAAACGACTGATGAAGTGGAGGCGCGCTTTCTTGACCCGGTCCGCCCCAATGCAGTATCGACTCACCGACGCTTCCATCATCAATCAAGTCAGAGGCCCGCTCGGTGAGCGCGGAATCGCGATCGCCAAGTCTGCTGCAACATTCCGAAAATCTGGAGGACACAGGCAAAGCCTTTGCGGGTCAACCGAAAAAAAGTTGCCCCAACTGCCGCAAATGCACAAGCCAGCAGGGCAGAATTCCCAAGCTCCTCCCATTTGGGCCGTAGCCCCTGGAGCCGGTAAGGTACGCGCCTGTTCAACGACCAGATTCGGAGCCTTGGCTGTAGGAGCGTAGAGGAACTGCCACGTCCGGTTGTTCAACGGCAAAGGCTTCTTTGCAATTGCAAAGTTAGTCAGTACAACCTACACGCCAATCACAACTGCGCGTAAAGTTACCCCAAGTTCCGCATCGCGCCCGGCGGCGGCACGTCTAACTATTACTCTGGAGCATCCATGGTCAAAAAACTGCAAAAAACCACAGTACCGAAATCATCCCACGCCCATCTGACCGGTTCGGTCAAGGACTCCGCCCAGCAAATCTGGCAGGCTGGGCTGGGTGCGTTTACCCGCGCGCAAGCGGAAGGCTCAAAGGCTTTCGAGTCCTTGGTCAAGGAAGGCGTGAGCATACAGCGCAAGACAGCAGCCGCGGCCGAAGAGAAAATCTCGGAAGCCACCAACAAGATGTCGAATATGGCGACCGACATCACATCCAAGGCCTCAGGCCAGTGGGACAAGCTGGAAAACATTTTTGAAGAACGGGTTGCCAAAGCCCTCAACAAGCTGGGCGTGCCTTCTGCCAAGGATGTCAACGCACTGATTGCGCGCATAGAGGAGTTGAACAAGGCCGTTCAGAAGCTGTCTGCAAAGGCTCCCGTTGCCAAGGCTGCACCGCAGCCGGTCGCCAGCAAGGCAAAAGCCACTGAACCCAAAGTGAAAGCTGCGGCCAAGAAAGCCAGAGCCGTTGCACCCAAGGCTTGACAAACGATTGGATGACACCCAGAAAACGAGGGCGCGTAAGCGCCCTTTTTTTATGCCTCTTTTCACTTCTTGTGCCGCTGCGACCCGACCCCATATACGTATTGCAATGCAGCATAAAGGCGCCGTACAGCGCTCTACACTTTGCACCTATGGACGCGAATTCAAATACCCCTCCCAAAATCGCTTTGGCGCTGTCTGGCGGTGGGCCTTTGGGAGCGATTTACGAGGTTGGCGCGATGTGCGCGCTGGAAGAATCGCTCAACGGCCTTGACTTCACCAAACTTGATCACTACGTTGGAGTCTCCGCTGGCGGATTCATTGTCGCTGCACTGGCCAACGGCATGTCCCCGCGCGAGCTGTGCGCCTCATTCATCGAAAATGACAGTGAGCCGTCCGAAACCTTTGACCCGTCCTGGCTGTTGACACCCGCCTATGGTGAATTTTTGCGGCGCGGCATCATGCTGCCGGGTTTGGTGCTGTCGGCGCTGTGGCATTTGACCCTGGGTCGCAAGTCGCTGATGAACGCCATCGAGCACCTGAGTCCCGGTCTGCCTACGGGTGTATTCTCCAATCAGGCGGTCGATACCCAGCTGGCACGCCTGTTCAGCCGCGAAGGACGAACCAACGACTTCCGCAAGCTCAAGACCAAACTGACTTTGGTGGCGACTAACCTGGACAGTGGCGAGGCGGCCCCTTTTGGCCGCCCGGGATGGGACCACGTGCCGATTTCGCAAGCCGTGCAGGCCAGTTCCGCACTGCCGGGATTGTTTCCACCGGTCGAGATCGATGACCAGTACTACGTCGACGGCGCCCTGAAGAAGACCATGCACGCCTCCGTGGCGCTGGAAGACGAAGTGGACTTGTTGATTTGCCTGAATCCGCTGGTGCCGTTTGATGCCACCGCACCCCAGGTTGCGAAGGTCATGCAACGCGGTCTGCCCGCACACAAGCGTGAGATTCCCCGAATCGTCGACGGCGGGCTGCCGGCGGTTCTGAGCCAGACGTTCCGCTCCATGATCCACTCCCGCATGGAGTTGGGCATGAAGCATTACAAGCATGCCTATCCCCGCACCGACATCATTCTGATTGAGCCGGACCACCGCGATCCCGAGCTGTATCTGGCCAATACCTTCAGCTACGCGCAGCGGCGTCATCTGGCCGAACACGCCTACCAGCAAACCCGTCAGATGCTGCGGTCCCGCAAAACCGGTCTGTCCGCCAAACTGGCGCGGCATGGCATCACGTTGAACCACGACGTGCTGGATGACCACAAACGCCACCTGTCAGCTCCACCCAAAGCGCCCACCCGTTTAGGCCGTGCCATTGCCACCTTGCAAGAGGTCATGGAGGACTTGGGAGAGACCGTGGCGGCGGCCAAGCGCAACGTAGTTCCTCTGCCTGCCAACCATGGTTAAGAAAGCCCCCCGCCGCACGGCAGAGCGCATTCTGGAAGTGACGCTGGAGCTGTTCAACCGCTTTGGCGAGCCCAATGTCTCGACCACCCTGATTTCAGCCGAGCTGGGCATCAGCCCGGGCAACCTGTACTACCACTACCCCGCCAAGGACGAGCTGATCAACTCCCTGTTTGACCGCTACGAAAAAGCGCTCAACGAATTGCTCAATGCCAGCGACAGCGTGCGTGACGTGGAGGATGCCTGGTTTTTCATGCACACACTGTTCGAGCTGATCTGGCAGTACCGGTTCCTGTACCGTGACCTGAATGACCTGCTGAGCAAGAATCGCCGCCTAGAAACCCATTTCCAGTGGGTGCTCAAGAACAAGACCCGCTCCGTCAAGGCCATGCTCGACAGCATGAACCGCTCGGGCGCCATCCGCATTGACTCGCGGGAAATGGAGCCGACGGCTACCAGCATGGTGGTCGTGTTGACCTACTGGCTTAGCTTCGAATACGTGAAAGATCCGCGCAATGCGCTGGAACCCGAAAGCGCGCAGGCAGCCTTGCTACGCGGCGCACACCATGTACTGAACCTGCTGGTACCCTACCTTGAAGCGGATCAGCGCAACCATTTGCTCAAACTGGTGGGAGCCTACACCACCCCTAACACGGCCTAGCGAACACCACCACTACAAGAACAAAATTTCCGCTGCGCGCCATGCACAGCAGGCAAATACCAGAAAAGAGGAGACACACCATGGCGCCATGGACCGCATTCCCACACAGCGGCGACTACCGATTTGACGCTTGCCGCGTCAAGGAACACTGGAACCAGCTACACGCCGGCGACCTGGAGCCGCTACCGCAGGATAAGCAGGTCCTCACAGCGTGGGCGCTGTTTCATGGTGGCGAGTTTGAAAAGGCGGCCGAGGTCGGTTTGCAGGCAGGTGCTGCTGGCAGGACGGTGGCCAACAAGGCCACCTGTGTCTACGCCCACTATCTCGAACCCCGGGAAAAACATCGCCAGCGCTTGTTTCTGCAGGTTGCGGACCGTGCGGCCGAGCAGGCCGCAGCAGAGCCCGGCAATGCCAATGCGTACTATTGGCAGGCGTATGCCCTGGGACGTTACAGCCAGGGAATCAGTGTTGCCAAAGCGCTGGCACAGGGTGTGGGTGGCAAGGTCAAGTCCGCGCTGGAGTCTGCCATCCGTTTGCAGCCTGGCCACGCCGACGCCCTCGTTGCATTGGGTGCATTCCATGCCGAAGTCATCGACAAGGTCGGTACGCTCATTGGCAACATGACCTACGGAGCCAAAAAAGAAACCAGCCTGAACCTGTTCGAACGGGCCCTCAGTCTCCATCCGCAATCGGCCATCGCCAAGATTGAGTACGCCAACGCGCTCGTCATACTGGATGGTGACAAACGTATGGCGGAGGCCACCCAGTACTATGAACAGGCCGCCGCAATGGCGGCACTCGATGCGACGCAGCGGCTCGACGTGGAGATGGCCCTGACGGAACTGGCTGGCTGATAGAGCACCCCGCACAGTGGGCAGCCCGGCGGTGAGACTAGCTGGCCTCACCCCAGGGCAGCATCAGGGTCACCACAGCCAGCTTGTTGAACTCCGGCTCAAACTGGTCTATGATATTCTGGGGATCGGGGCATAGCGTGGCGTCCGACACCACGCCGAACTGCACGCCTCCGCCGTAGCTGAGGATGGAGACACCCAGACCGACGGTTCCGCTCTGTGGTACCCAGACCAGGTTTTCCTCTATGGTCGAGCCACAAAACTTCAGCTTTTCACGCGGGCCGGGCACATTGGTCATCACGGCGGTCGTCTTCCTTGAAAACAGTCCCAGCATGGCATCCTGCATCGGCTTGACCAAGGTACCTGCCACTGCCAGCAGGCCAAACGCCAACAAGGGCTGCATGCTGCCCTTGAGCCCCTGCATGCGTCGGCGCACTTCGTAGACGCGTTCGATCGGATTGTCCAGGCCGATCGGCAACACCAGTGGCGCCAGGCCAAACTGGTTGCCTAGCTGGTAGGCCTTGTCCAGGGCCCGCAGGTTGACAGGCACCATGGCACGGATCTCCTTGCCATCGATGGCATCACCATGCGCCCTGAGATACTCCCCAATGGCCCCTGCCACGCAACTGAGCAGTACATCGTTGATTGAGCAATTCAAGGCCTTGCCAACAGCCTTGACATCGGCCAGCGGAAGCGGCGCACACCAGGCAACCCGCTTGGCGTGCCCCGGCGTACCTTTCAGCCGCGTGGCCGAGTCGTCCGCCATCAGCGCCAACGCCGCGAGGTCAGCGACGGCGTGAAAGGCCAGCTTGGCAAGGTCCGCTGTGCCGTGCATGCCTCGCTCCACACCTTTTTGCGGCTCCATCAACAATCCCATGGACCGTACCGCTCCTTCTCCTGCGGCGCCGAGCGCCTTGACCGTCATATTGGTGAACGGCTTGAGCAAAGAGTCTGCGATCCAATCCTCGGCACCTTCCAGCCCTTCGTGGTGGACATGGTGGGGATGCTCTGGCGGCGGGAGGCCGCTATCGACGAGCGACTGGGTGACAGATATCAAGGCAATGCCGTCCGCGATGCAATGGTGAATCCGCACCATCAAGGCGGAACCGCCCTTGTAGTTCTTGACCAGATGAAACTGCCACAAGGGGTGCTGCCGGTCCAGCGGCTGCATGGTCAGCTCCGCGAGCCGATCCTGCAAGGCCTCCTGCTCGCGACCCGCAGGTTTTCTGGGTAGCTTTTCGATCACCAGATGGTGATCCAAATCGAACGCCGGGTCATCGACCCAAGTCGCGCCGGCGGCATCTTCGACCGCACACTGCATGAAGCGTGGGTATTTGAGCAGCCGGTCCTCGATGCGCTGGCGCAAATCCGCTAACCGGATGCCGGGCTTGAGAACCCAAACACCCACAATCATCATCAGGTTGGACGGGGAGTCCATGCGCAGCCATGCCGTATCGACCTTGCTCATGCGTTCGCCATACAAACCCAGGGCGCCCGCCAATGCATGGGTTACATCGTCCTGCAGCACATGGGTAGGGCCAGTCTGCCGCTTGGGCGGCGGGGCGGCGTCCTTGGCTTTGACTCGGGTAACCATAGGTTCTCCAGAACACAGTGAAACGGGGGCAAACCTGCATCTTGCCCCCTTGCCAGGCACAGCGCGTGGGCTTGGCGGCTACTGTACTATTCTTCCGGTCCATCCCGCCGTAAGATACGGGACAAATATCTACCACCAACCAACCGGAGTACCTCATGGCCGATCTGAAAAAACAATTCGAAGCCGCCGTCGCCAATTCCAAAAACCTGAGCGAGCGTCCCGACAATGCAACCCTGCTGAAAATTTACGCCCTCTACAAGCAGGCCAGCTCTGGCGACAACAGCGAGAAGAAACCAGGGTTTGTCGACATGGTGGGTCGCGCCAAGTGGGATGCCTGGAACAACCTGAAAGGCGTGACCACCAAAGACGCAATGCAGCAATACGTGGACCTGATAGAGTCATTGAGCTAAACCATCCCCAGCCCTCGTCCATGCTGCATATGCAGCTACAAAAACAATAGCACCCAATGGTGCTATTGTTTTTTGGTGTGGGCCTTCTTGGCGGCCGCCTTGGGGGCCAGCAGGTCGTCCAGATTCTTGACGATTTCAGCTTCGATGCGCCCTTTGAAGGCGCCCAGCAAAAAACCCAATTTGGCGTCCAGATCAAAATGGTCCGACGTGACATGCAGGACGCCATGCACCCCGGAGCGCTTGAACAGGACGCGGTCTTCTTTTGCACCCTTCTCGTAGGTGCATTCCATGTCGAACTCGGCTTCTACGTGTTCGGCCCAGGTCATGGCAATTTTTCGTGCTGCCGCCAGAGTCAGGGAATGCTCGCGCCGGATGTGAAGATCTGCCAAGGCTGTACTCCTAAAGTAGGATGGTGGTGCGGGATTGGTTCATACTCGAGCGCACCATGCTATACAAATTCAAATCCAAAGTCACGGCAGATCTCATCATGCTGGAGCCCAACGGCCGACAGATGCTGACGCTGATCGGCAAATCCGGCTCGCTGACCAAAGGAATTCTGGAACCGCAGGATATACCGGCGGCCATCTCCGCGCTGGAGCGCGCGATTGCCGAGGACGAGGAAGTACAGCAGCAACGACTGCGCGAGGCACTCGCGGCCGGAGAAAAACTGGCCCGCTCCGACGTGGTGTCCCTGCGCCAACGGGCCGTGCCCTTCATCGACATGCTCAAGCGCTGCCAGGCCGCCGGCAAGGAAATCGTTTGGGGGGTTTAGTCGCTGCCGTGCCGCCAGCGGCCGCAGATCAATCCGCGTAAACGCCAGCGGCCTTGATGACGGGGCTCCACTTGGCGATTTCGGCCGCAACAAACTTCTTGTGCTCTGCTGGCTCCATGCGTTTGTCGCTCACCACGACCGCCCCCAGGCCCTCCTGCTTCTTGATGAAATCGGCATCCTTCAGGGCCACCTTCAAGGCGGCGTTGATTTTGGCGACCACGTCTGCAGGCGTGCCTTTGGGTGCGTACAGCCCGTGCCAGATGGTGACCTCAAAACCCTTCAGCCCCATGTCCTGCAAGGTTGGCAGATCTTTCAATGCGGGTGTCGTCAAGGGCTTGGAGCTGGTTACGGCATAGGCCTGCACCTTCTTGGCTTCAATCTGCGTGGTGGTATTGGTGGTCTGGTCACACATGAAGTCGATTTGTCCACCAATGAGGTCCGTCATGGCCGGCGCAGTGCCCTTGTAGGGCACAGTCGTCATGTCCACCCCCAGCGCGTTCTGGAACATCAGGCCACACAAGTGCGAGGCCGAACCTACACCCGCATTGCCCAAGTTGATCTTGCCCTTGTTCTGCCCAATCCAGACAGTCAACTCCTTGTAGTTCTTCGCTGGCAGGCTGGGGCGACCAATCAGGGTCATGGGCACATCGTTGACCATGCCCACATACTCAAAATCGGTCTCCACCTTGAACGGGATATTGCGCACCAAGGTCGGCATGGTGGCCATGCCGATATGGTGCAGCAGCAGGGTGTAACCATCTGGTGCAGCCTTGGCTACCTTGTTTGCACCAATCGAGCCCCCGGCGCCTGCGGCGTTTTCCACCAGGATGCTGACACCCCCCATGGGCTTGCGCATCGCCTCAGCTAAATCACGCGCAACGCGGTCGGTCGGTCCACCCGCGGAAAACGGCACTACGATGGAAATCGCCTTGGATGGATACGTATCAGCAAAGGCAACCAGGGCCGAGGCCGTAGCGATAGCAGTGAGCAGTTTTTTCATATTGAGAGTTCCTTGGGACGAATACCTACAGCCTAGCGCCAGCCTATCCGATTGCCATGCTGGAAACTACCTAGTTCCCGCAACCACCTTACACCGCGCAGGGCTACTTGTAGCTGCGGGCATCCTCGATCACTTTGCCGTCGTTGGGCAACGAACCGGGCGCCAGTATTTCGACCTGACCGCGCAGTTTGGTGACATCGCGGATGGCTTCCTCAATGCGCGCAGACAGATTGCCAGACCCGTCGTTGGCCTCGACCCGCAGAGTCATCTGGTCGTTTGCCATCTCTCCACTGACCACCAGACGGGCGCGGGCCACCTCGGCAAAGCGTTTCACAATCTCGTCTACCTGCTTGGGATGAACAAACATGCCACGGATCTTGGTGGTTTGGTCGGCACGCCCCATCCAGCCCTTGATGCGGGCATTGGTGCGACCGGTGGGGCAGGTGCCGGGCAGCAGGGCGGACAGATCACCGGTGCCAAACCGGATCAGGGGATACGAGGGGTTCAGCGTGGTGACGACGAGTTCCCCCACCTCGCCCTCGGCGACCGGGTCGCCGGTTCCGGGTCGCACAATTTCGACAATCACCCCTTCATCCAGCACCAGGCCCTCGCGGGCAGACGTCTCGTAGGCAATCAGGCCCAGATCGGCGGTCGCGTAGCACTGGTAGCCATCGATGCCACGGGCGGTAAACCAGTCGCGCAAACTCGGCGGGAATGCCTCACCACCAAACATGGCCTTGGTAACACTGGGCAAGCTCACGCCCATGTCGGTGGCCTTTTCCACGATGATTTTCAGAAAACTCGGTGTGCCGATGTAGCCCGCGGGCTGCAACTCGCGCATGGCCTGCACCTGCTGTTCGGTCTGGCCGGTGCCACCTGGGAAGACGGTGCAGCCCATGGCGTGGGCACCCGTCTCCATCATGGAACCCGCGGGTACAAAGTGGTAGCTGAAGCTGTTGTGGATCAGTTCGCCCGGCCGGAAACCGGCAGCAAAGATGGCACGGGCCATGCGCCAATAGTCGCGGGCAGTGCCCTCGGGTTCGTAGATCGGACCGGGACTGGCAAATACACGGGGCATGGCAGCGCCGTACCCCAGCGCGCTGAAGCCCCCAAACACATTGCCAGCCGCCACGGCGCCCTCTTCGCCCTGGCGTGCGGCCTGCTGACGCTGCTGCAGCTCGTGCTTGCGAATCACCGGCAGCCGTGCCAACGCGGCGCGGTCCACCACACTGGCGGTGTCCACGTCCCGCAGCAAGTCGGCAAAGGCCACCGATGCCTGTTTGGCATGGGCCAGCTGCGCCGGCAGTGCCGCCATTAGCGCGGCCTCGCGCTGGGCGGGTGAACGGGTCTCCAATAGGTCGAAAGAATCACTCACAAACGCATCCTCCTCGTTGAGGCGGCCATGCGCAGCAAGCCGCCCTTCCAGAAATACCGTGGAACCGGCTCCGCCGAGCCACCGGTGTCGCCCCCTGCAAGGGGGAAAGCGGCCACACGCAGTGGGCAAGCCGGGGGGTGTTCATCATGCAAGCCAGCGCTTGCGGCGCTTGTAGCTCTTAACGTCCTTGAAGCTCTTGCGCTCGCCGCCACCCATGCCGAGGTAGAACTCCTTGACATCCTCGTTGGTGCGCAGGTAATCGGCTGCGCCGTCCATCACCACGCGACCCGACTCCATGATGTAGCCATAGTCGGCGTACTTCAGCGCCATGTTGGTGTTCTGCTCCGCCAGCAGAAAGGTGACCTTTTCCTTGGCATTGAGGTCTTTGACGATCTCAAACACCTCTTCCACAATCTGCGGTGCCAGCCCCATGGAGGGCTCGTCGAGCAGCACCATGCTGGGGTTGGCCATCAGGGCCCGTCCAATGGCGCACATCTGTTGCTCGCCCCCGGAGGTGTAGGCCGCCTGGCTGGTACGCCGTGTCTTGAGGCGCGGAAAGTAGTTGTAAACCTTCTCCAGATTGGCAGCGACTTCGGCCTTGCTCTTGCGGGTGTAGCCGCCCGTAAGCAGGTTCTCCTCAATCGTCAGGTGGGCAAAACAGTGTCGGCCTTCCATGACCTGCACCACGCCGCGCTGCACCAGGTCGGCCGGTGACAGGTTTTCAATACGTTCGCCACGCAACTCAATGGAGCCTTTGGTGACCTCTCCGCGCTCGCCCGCCAGCAGGTTGGACACCGCCCGCAATGTAGTGGTCTTGCCCGCTCCATTGCCACCCAGGATGGCCACAATGCCGCCTTCGGGCACCTGCAGGGACACACCCTTGAGCACCAGGATCACGTGGTTGTAAATGACCTCAATGCCATTCACGTTGAGAACAATATTTTTCGTTTCACTCATGGTGCTAGTTCCGTTCAAACCAAATGAAAGCCCCGCAACGCGACCCTTTCATTTGGCGGCCCGTCAGGGCCGCCGTTGTCATCAGGACTGGCAATCCGCAGGGGTACGGGGTGTCAGTTTCTTGTCGGCGGCATACTTGGCTGCCGTGGTCTTGACCAGTGGCTTCAGAATCATCTCGTCGGCCTGCAGCCAGTCAGACGAGAAGTTCCACTTCTTGCCATCCCAGGTGTGCACACGCGCCCAGTTGGAGCCCATATGGTCTGCGCAGGTGGTGGCAATGGGGCGCATCACGCCGGCAAAGCCCAGGGCGTCCAGCTTCTTCTGGTCCAGCGCCAGGTTCTCGTAACCCCAGCGTGCCTGCTCGCCCGTCACCCACTTGCCCTTGCCAAAACGCTCCTGCGCGCGGCGCACGCCTTCCACTGCCAGCATGGCACTCATGGCGCCACGCATGTACAGCACCTGTCCCACTTCTTCCTTGGGTCCGGTGCCTTCGCCCTTGCCGTGGACTTTGTCCAGGATTTCCTTCACCACAGCAGAGTTTGGCTCCGCACCGTGCTGCATGGTCACCGCGTTGTAGCCCTTGGCGCCTTCGCCCACATCCTTCACATCCGGCTCAGCACCGGACCACCACACTCCATACATCTTCTCGCGGGGATAGCCGGTTGCCTGTGCCTCTTTGAGGGCGGTGGAATTCATCACACCCCAGCCCCACAGCAACACGTAGTCGGGCTTGGCCTGACGGACCTGCAGCCAGGTGGCCTTCTGGTCCACGCCGGGTGCGGTGACGGGCAGCAATTGCAGGTTGAAACCCAACTGCGCGGCGCGCTCTTGCAACAGGGGGATAGGTTCTTTTCCATATGGGGAGTCGTGGTACACCAGAGTGACCTTCTTGCCCTTGAGCTTGTCCATGCCGCCTTCCTTCTTGCCGATGGTCTGCACCAGGGCATCAGCCGCCAGCCAGTAGGTACCGGCCAGAGGGAAGTTCCACTTGAACACAGTACCGTCCTGGCTCTCGCTGCGGCCATAGCCAGCTGTGATCAATGGAATCTTGTCACCAGGGGCTTTCTCAGTCAGTGCAAAGGTGATGCCGGTTGACAGGGGCTGAAACACCGTGGCCCCTCCGTTCTTGCCTTTGAGGCGCTCGTAGCACTCCACGCCCCGGGCGGTGTCATAGCCGGTCTCGCACTCTTCGTAAATGATCTTGACACCGTTAATGCCACCACGCGCGTTGGTCAGCTTAAGGTAGTCGGAATATCCGTTCGCCCATGGCACGCCATTAGGAGCGTAGGGGCCGGTTCTGTAAGGCAGACCCGGGAAGAATTGCTCCTTGGCCTGCGCGAAGGCGCCGGCACCGGCAGCGGCCAGCACACTGGCCAGAACAACGTTGCGAATTTTCATCAAAGTCTCCTAAAGATCGGCATTGGCATGCCTGTGGTTAACGAACGAACAACACGGTGAAGAACCATCAATCCATCAGTGGGGGAACGGCCACAAACGCAGTTTCTGCTTGGACAGTGACCACAACTTGGCCAGGCCATGGGGCTCCACAATCAGGAACCACACAATCAGGGCGCCGAAAATAATCAGTTCCGCGTGCGAAATACCGGCCGTGGAAATCTCCACGCCAAACAGGCTTCCCAACACGGGTAAAAACTGGTTCAGGAAAATGGGCAACAACACAATGAAGCCAGCACCAAAGAAACTGCCCATGATGGAGCCCATACCGCCGATGATCACCATGAACAGCATCTTGAACGACATGTCCACGGAAAAGGCCGCTGGTTCCCAGGCACCCAGGTAGACAAATCCCCACAGGGCTCCGGCCACGCCGACGATAAAGGAACTGACTGCAAAGGCGCTGAGCTTGGCGTACATCGGGCGGATACCGATCACCGCAGCGGCCACGTCCATGTCGCGGATGGCCATCCATTCGCGCCCCACCGCACCGCGCACCAGGTTCTTGGCCAGCAGAGCCACGACGACCAGGATGGACAGGCACAGGATGTATTTGGAGATCGGGCTTTCTATCGGCAGGCCCAGGACTTGCAAACCCGACACTGACACCGAACCGGACGGCGCGTCATTGGTGAACCACTTGATGCGCAGAAACATCCAGTCGCTGAAGAACTGCGCGGCCAGCGTGGCCACCGCCAGATACAGTCCCTTGACACGCAGGCTGGGTAGCCCGAACAGAATGCCGAATGCGCTGGAGCACAGTCCGCCCAGCACGAGTGCCGCCAACAGGGGCATGCCCGGCACACGCACAAAGAAGTTGAACGCCGCATAGGCACCCACGGCCATGAAGGCCCCCGACCCCAGGGAAATTTGTCCGCAGTAACCCACCAGAATATTCACGCCCAGGGCAGCCAGCGACATGATCAAAAAAGGAATGAAGATGGCGCGAAACATGTAATCGCTGCCCAACATGGGAACCACCAGGAATGCTGCGGCGATCAGCAACAGGATCGCCCAGCGGTCCTGCGCGATAGGGAAGATCTGCTGGTCCGCCCGGTAGGTCGTTTTGTACTGACCGTTTTCTCTATAAAACATATTCTTTACCCAATCAGTTTCTGGTCAGACACGGTCAATGATCTTCTCGCCGAACAGACCCTGGGGTCTGACCAGCAGGAACAGCAGCGCCAGCACATAGGCAAACCAGATCTCGATGCCGCCGCCCACGTAGGGGCCTAAAAAGACCTCAGACAGCTTCTCGCCAACACCAATGATCAGACCGCCGACGATGGCACCCGGCACCGACGTCAAACCGCCCAGAATCACCACCGGCAGGGCCCGCAGCGCAACCGTCGTCAGCGAAAACTGCACACCCAGTTTGCTGCCCCAGATCATGCCGGCCACCAGGGCCACCACACCGGCCACACACCAGACAATGACCCAGATGCGGTTCAGCGGAATGCCGATACTTTGTGCTGCCTGGTGGTCATCGGCCACGGCACGCAGGGCGCGGCCGGTTGCGGTCTTCTGGAAGAACAGGCTCAGGGCCGCCACCAGTACGGCAGCTATCAGGGCCGCGTACAGGTCCTCCTTGTTGATCAGGATGCCGCCCTCAAACATTTGCTCGAATGCCATGATGGGTTCCTTGGGCATGCCCACATCAATCTTGTAGATGTCGCTGCCAAAGATCGTCTGGCCCATGCCATCCAGAAAGTAGCTGATCCCCAGCGTGGCCATCAGCAGGGTAGTGCCCTCCTGATTGACAAGATGGCGCAAAACCAGGCGCTCAATGATCCAGGCGACCACGAACATCAGAAAACCTGCGATGCCGAAAGCGATCAGGTTCGCTGCAACCGGACTGGTGATGCCGGTCCAGGCCGGAATCCACTCGGCAAACCGGGCCATCGCCAGCGCAGCGAACAGCACCATCGCGCCCTGCGCAAAGTTGAACACGCCAGATGCCTTGTAAATCAGCACAAAGCCCAGCGCCACCAGTGAATAGAGCATGCCCGCCATCAGGCCGCCCAGCAAAGTTTCTAAAAAGAAAGCCATGAGTCTGTCCTTAGTGCGAGGTGCCGAGGTAGGCGCTGATCACGTCGGGGTTGTTGCGCACCTCTTCGGGTGTGCCGTCACCTATCTTCTTGCCGTAGTCGAGCACCACGACGCGGTCGGAGATGTCCATGACCACGCCCATGTCGTGCTCGATCAGAACAATCGTGGTGCCAAACTCGTCATTCACATCCAGCACGAAGCGGCACATGTCCTGCTTCTCTTCCACATTCATGCCGGCCATGGGTTCGTCCAACAGCAGCACTTTCGGCTCCATGGCCAGGGCACGTCCCAGGTCGACGCGCTTTTGCAGACCGTAGGGCAATTGCCCCACGGGCGTCTTGCGAAAGGCCTGTATCTCCAGGAAATCGATGATGCGCTCAACCGCTTCGCGGTGCATGATTTCCTCGCGCTCGGCGGGGCCAATGCGCAGCGCCTGCATCAGGAGGTTGCTCTTGATTTTCAGGTTGCGCCCGGACATGATGTTGTCCAGCACGCTCATGCCCTTGAACAGCGCCAGGTTCTGGAAGGTGCGGCCAATGCCCATCACCGCCACCTGGTGGCTATTCATGTGCTTGAAGGTCTGGCCACGAAAGCTGATGGACCCCTGCTGCGGCGTGTACACGCCATTGATGCAATTGAGCATGGAGCTCTTGCCCGCACCGTTGGGACCGATGATGGCGCGCACCTCGTGCTCGCGCACGTCAAACGAAATATCGGTCAGCGCCTTGACGCCACCGAAACCCAGGGAAATATTCTTGACCTCAAGAATGACTTCCCCAATCTTCTTTTTCGCCCCGATGGGGGCCACTGCTGCGGGTGTTGCGGTACTCATGCTGCGGCCTTCACCGGTGCAAAGGTCTTGGTATCGTCGATCTTCAGGGTGGCACTGACCTTGCCGGTGCGCCCGTCCTCGAACTTGACCTGGGTTTCAATAAACTGCGATGTCTTGCCGCCATACAGGGCGTCGATCAGCACGTCGTAGCGCTCGGCGATGAAGCCACGGCGGACCTTGTTGGTGCGGGTCAGTTCGCCGTCGTCAGCGTCCAGCTCCTTGTGCAACACCAGGAAGCGGCTGACCTGGCTGCCGGCCAGCAGGGTGTCGACACTGAGGTCGGCGTTGACCTTTTCCACGCACTCCTTGATCAGCTGGTAGACCTCGGGCTTCTGCGCCAGATCGGTGTAGCCCGCATACGGCAGGTTGCGCCGTTCGGCCCAGTTGCCCACCGCGTCGAAATCGATATTGATGAACACACAGACCTTGTCGCGGCCGTCGCCATAGGCCACCACTTCCTTGATGTGCTGGAAGAACTTGAGCTTGTTTTCCACATACTTGGGCGCGAACATGGCGCCATCGTTGGCACCGCCCTTGATGCGACCCACGTCTTTGACGCGGTCAATGATCTTGAGGTGGCCATTGGCATCAATGAAGCCAGCGTCACTGGTGTGGTACCAGCCGCCCTCGGTCAGCACCTCGGCAGTGGCGGCCGGGTTTTTGTAGTATTCCTTGAGCAGGCCCGGCGACTTGACCAGGATCTCGCCGTTGTCGGCGACCTTGATTTCCACGCCTTCGCAGGGCACACCCACCGTGTCGGCCCGTGCTTCGTGGTCGGGCTGCAGGCAGACGAACACGGCGGTCTCGGTGGAACCGTAGAGCTGCTTGAGGTTGATACCGATGGAGCGGAAGAAACTGAACAGGTCTGGACCAATGGCCTCACCCGCCGTGTAGGCCACGCGCACGCGGCTCATGCCCAGCGTGTTGCGCAAGGGGCCGTAAACGAACAGGGTGCCCAGCGCATACAGCAGGCGATCCATGGCCGACACCGACTTGCCATCCATCAGCGTGGGGCCCACGCGCTTGGCAATGCCCATGAAGTAATGGAACATGTTGCGTTTGATGGCACCGGCGTCTTCCATGCGGATCATGACGCTGGTCAGCAGGCCTTCAAACACGCGCGGTGGCGCAAAGTAATAGGTCGGTCCAATTTCCTTCAGGTCGATGGTGACCGTGGCGGCGGACTCGGGGCAGTTCACGACATAGCCGCAGGCCAGCCACTGGGCATACGAAAAGATGTTCTGGCCAATCCAGGCCGGCGGCAGATAGGCCAGCACCTCTTCCGTGTCGGTGAGTTTGTCAAAGTCGGCGCCCACGCGGGCCCGATTGAGCAGCGAGTTGTGGGTGTGCACCACGCCCTTGGGGTTGCCCGTGGTTCCGGAGGTGAAGAACATGGCGCCCACGTCATCGGGCAAGGCCCGGTTGACCTCGGCTGCATAGAACTCCGGGTGCAGCGCCACAAAGGCCTTGCCAGCCGCCTGCAGTTCGTCCAGGGACGCCAGGCAGGCCTCGTCGTACTTGCGCAGGCCACGCGGGTCGTCAAAGTAGATGCGCTCCAACTGCTGGCACTGGTCACGAATCTCCAGCAGCTTGTCGACCTGCTCCTGGTCTTCGGCAAAGGCAAACCGCACTTCGGCGTTGTTGATCGGGAAGACGCATTCGGCGGCGGCCGCGTCCTGGTACAGCGGCACGGGAATGGCGCCCAGCGATTGCACGGCCAGCATGGTGGCATACAGACGCGGCCGATTGGCCCCCACCACCACCATGTGCTCACCCCGGCGCAAACCGGCCTGGTGCAGGCCCGCCGCGATGTGCTGCACCATGGCCAACAGGTCCGCCCAGGACAGCGACTGCCAAATGCCGTATTCCTTCTCACGCATGGCGGGAGCGTCGGGACGCTGACTCGCGTGCTTCTGGAGTAACCGTGGAAAAGTCGTTTGCATTCCGTATCCTTGTCACCTGTGCCCAAGCCTTTTTGCCGCGCAAACAGGCTTTGTATGGATGCGATTATTAGCCAGCCGTTTGACGTCAGGTTGTCGTTTGGACGACAATTCCTTTCTTTCTCGGTAGGTGTTTTCCCTTCACTTTCTGCCAACTTACAGAGTCTGCGCATGCAAACCGATTCCGCCCTCCACCTGCGACGCCGCGCATTGACCGCAGGCGAACTCGATGCCATTCCCTGGATCCATTTGCTCTCCAGCCTGGAGCGTGACCGCGCCGTCGATGACCTGAAAATCGCCGATGCCGCCCCCGGTGAATACATCTGCCGCATGGGCCGCCCCGTGACCTACTGGTTTGGCGTGGTGGACGGCTTGCTGAAGATGAGCAGCGACAACGCCGAGGGCCAGACCATGACCTTCACCGGTGTGCCACCGGGCGGCTGGTTTGGCGAGGGCACGGCCATGAAGCGGGAAACCTACCGCTACAACATCCAGGCCCTGCGCAAGAGCATGGTGGCCGGCCTGCACGTGGACACTTTCCACTGGCTACTGGACCACTCCATCGGCTTCAACCGCTTTGTCATGAACCAGCTCAACGAGCGTCTGGGCCAGTTCATCGCCGCACGCGAGATCGACCGCATGACCAACCCCGACATCCGTGTCGCCCGCAGCCTGGCGTCCCTCTTCAACCCGGTGCTCTACCCCGGCGTCGGCGAGGTGCTGCGCATCACGCAGCAGGAGCTGGCCTACCTGGTGGGCCTGTCGCGCCAGCGGGTCAACGAGGCGCTGACGGCGCTGGCTGCCCAGGATGCGATCAAGGTGGAATATGGGGGGTTAAGGGTGATGGATCTGCAGGCCTTGCGCAGTCGGATGAGTTTTCGCTGAGCGCCCCGCTGGCCCACACGCAACATGGCACCGGCCATGGTCTGGTCGTCTTGCGGGGGGGGGCTACATCCCCAGGGATTTCAGGAGTGCGTCCTGGTCGCTCAAGTCCTGCGCGGCTAGCGCGGCGCCGGGCGTCTGCTGGCTAGTGCCGCGTTGGGCCTCAGCCTGCGCAATCACTTCGTCCGGGGAAAGCGCCTCGTGAACCTCAAAGTCGTGCAGCTTGATGAACTCGGTGCGGTCAATCGCCAGCTCCAGGTAAAAAATATTGTTGCGCCCGGTATAGAACGTCACGCGGCGTGACTCAGGCTGGTCCAGCTGGGTGTCCACGCTCAGCACCACCTGCTTGCTCAGCACCAGCATCTTGGGCTGGTTTTGGGTGATATTGGTCTGCAGCTCGCGCCGCACCTTGCCGGTGAAGTCCCCCACAATCTGGTTCATCAGCTCGCCCATGATGTTGCTCACTTCGTCGGACGTGTGGGCCAGCGCCAATTCGCTCTTGGGCATACCCATGTGCAGCATGTAGCTCTCGTAGAGCTCCATGGCGGTCGCTGCCGAAAAATTGAGCACGACCAGACCCGAAAAGCCGCCGTCAAACAGCACAAAGCAGCCAATGTCGGGTTTGAGGCAGGTCTTGGTGATGCGCTGAACCATGCCGGAATAGTGGATCGGGCACTGGGTCGCCGCGGTCAGCACCCGGGTAACCGAGTTGCACAGGCTTGTCAGAATGTCCTCGGTCCCGTACACCACGGCAGATTCTTGCCAAGTTTTCACCATAATTAATCTCTCCAGCCAAAAAGTTGACTGTACAACGGCCAGGCACTCTGCGCCAGCCGTTTGCGCCGCTGCGCGGCCCAACGCCGAAGGCACTTCGCCAATTGGCCTCCAGCCCTCGTAAAATAAGCACACTCAGCTACAAAAGAGATAGCAAATGACAGACTCCAAACCACCTGGCCCCGTCTTCCGTCGCGCCGCGCCACCACCCGGCAAAGCAACGGCCAGCCGGGCCGCCATTCCCGCCGGGCAGACCAACACCGCGGCCCACGGCGCCAACGGCACCGTGCGGCTGAACAAGCGCATGGCGGAGCTGGGCCTGGCGTCGCGCCGCGAGGCCGACGACTGGATTGCCAAGGGCTGGGTCAAGGTCAACGGCAAGGTCGCCGAGATGGGCATGCAGGTGGCACCCGACGCCCGCATCGAGGTCACCCAGCAGGCCAAGGGAGCCCAAGCCAACCAGGTGACGATTCTGCTGAACAAGCCCATTGGCATCGTCAGCGGCCAGGCCGAGGACGGCCACCAACCCGCCATCACCTTGATCCAGCCGCAAAACCGGTGGGCCGACGACAACGCCCGCTTCTTCTTCAACCCCAGCCAGCTCAGAAGCCTGGTGCCCGCCGGCCGGCTGGACATCGACTCCACCGGCTTGCTGGTGCTGACCCAGGACGGCCGCGTGGCGCGCCAGCTGATTGGCGAAGACTCGGGCATGGAGAAGGAATACCTGGTGCGGGTGGTCTACACCGGCGTGGCCAACCCGGCGGCTGCCACCTCGGCCGCCGCCACGTATGGCGCACGTGCAGCCGTGCGCCCTGCACCGCCCACGCAGCTGAGCCGCATTGACGATGACGACCCTGTCAGCACGGATGTGCAATCGGTCTTTCCCGCGGACAAGCTGCGCCTGTTGCGCCATGGTCTGAGCCTGGACAACCAGGCGCTCAAGCCCGCCAAGGTGGAGTGGCAAAACCCCGAGCAATTGCGCTTTGTGCTGGTGGAAGGCAAGAAGCGCCAGATCCGGCGCATGTGCGAGCTGGTCGGGCTCAAGGTCGTGGGCCTCAAGCGCGTGCGTGTCGGCAAGGTCATGCTGGGCAACCTGCCCGTGGGGCAGTGGCGCTACCTGGCGCCGCATGAGAGTTTCTGATGGCCAAGCCCCTGCGGCATCTGCGTCCGTCTGACCTGCGCGCCGTGGCGCAACTGGCCACCCAGGCGACCCGCGGCGTGGCCACCATGGCCGAGGGCGTGCACCATGCCGTGCTGGGCACCATGGGCCTAGCTGGCGACAAGGCCAGTCAGCAGACCAACGGCATTCCCGGCTTTGTCTACCGCACCGTGCACGGCGTCACCGAACTGGTCGGCCAAGGGCTGCAGGCGGCCTTCACCAAGCTGGAGCCGCTGCTGGAATCGTTGGTGGATGCACCACCCGACACCCCGGAGCGCGAGGCGGTGCTGGCCGCGCTGAATGGCGTGCTGGGTGACCAGCTGGAGCAGACCCACAACCCGCTGGCCACGCCCATGACGCTGCGCTATCGGGGCCGGGTGCTGAACCTGAACGCCCTCCCACCCGCCATGCCGGATGCGACCGGCAAGGTCTTGCTGCTGATCCACGGCCTGTGCATGAATGAGCTGCAATGGACGCCGGGCGAACCCGCTGCCAACGGCAAGGCTGTGGCCAACATAGGCGCCACACTTGAATCGGAGCTGGGCTACACGCCCGTTTACCTGCGCTACAACACCGGCCGGCATACCTCGCACAATGGGCGCGAACTGGCCGCCATGCTGGAGCAACTGCTGGCGCACTGGCCAGTGCCGGTGAAGGAACTCACCTGCGTCGTCCACAGCATGGGCGGCCTGGTCATCCGCAGCGCCATCCACGCCGCGCAGCAAGCCCAGTTGCACTGGCCACGACAACTCAAAAACATTGTTTTCCTGGGAACACCCCACCACGGCGCCCCGCTGGAGCGCGCCGGCAACTGGATCGATGTGGTGCTGGGCGCCACTCCTTTCAGCAAGCCATTTGCCAAGCTGGGCCAATTGCGCAGCGCGGGTATTACCGATCTGCGCTATGGCTTTGTGTTGGACGCCGACTGGGCCGGTCAGGACCGTTTCAAGCGCAAACCCGACAGCCGCCAACCCCTGCCACTGCCGGAGGGCGTGGCCTGCTACACCGTGGCCGCCACCTTGGCCAAACCGCGCAGCCTGCTGGCCGAGCGCCTGGTGGGCGATGGGCTGGTGCCGCTGCACAGCGCGCTGGGTCTGCACGATGTCGCAGAACGGAACCTGCACTTTGCCAAGAACCGGCAAACCGTGGTGTACCGCATGAACCATATGGAATTGCTCTGCAGCCCCGTGGTACGGGACCAGCTGCTCGCCTGGCTGAAATAGCCTTGCCCGCCACGCACCGTCGCTCTCTCTGTGCGTCCGCAGCAGGGTCGGAGTAAGCGTCGCCGCTCGTGTCCCCCGCAGAGGACAAGCCCTCTGCTCCTCCTTTACCTCGCTCTGACGCTCACCCCAACCCCTCTGCTCGAACCTTTGCGTGCAACGGTTGGTCGCTGATTTAGCCTCGGGACGGCGAAGCGAGACGACGGACTTCTGTCCCTGGATCGGCGTAAACCCAGCCGCGCAGTATCCATCGGGCAGTGGGTTTTGCGCAGGTAAAGGAGGAGCCCGCACAAGCGGGCGGGGGACACGGAGCGAAACCCGCTACCCGATGGATACCGAAGCCACCAAGGCGCTAACCCCGAGGTTTTCGCCAGACATCCAAGCTCTTGAATAACACCCCATCGCCCATAATTGAGGGTTTCGCGCGCGACGCAGTGGGCGTCCGGCAGCACTTTTTGTCGAAGCTTTACCGAGAAAGTAAAAACCCCATGACCAAGCAAACCCTTTCCTTCCAGGCCGAAGTTGCACAACTGCTGCACCTGGTCACGCACTCGCTGTACTCCAACAAGGAAATTTTCCTGCGCGAGTTGATCTCCAACGCGTCGGACGCCTGCGACAAGCTGCGTTTTGAGGCCATCAACGACAGCGGCCTGTACGAAAGCGACTCCGAGCTGAAGGTCAAGGTCACGTTCGACAAGGACGCCAAGACGCTGACCATCACCGACAACGGCATCGGCATGAGCGCGCAAGAGGCCATTGACCACCTGGGCACCATCGCCAAGAGCGGCACCAAGGATTTCGTCAGCAAGCTCAGCGGCGACCAGAAGGCCGACTCCCAGCTCATCGGCCAGTTCGGCGTGGGCTTTTACTCCGGCTTTATCGTGGCCGACAAAATCACCGTCGAATCCCGCCGTGCCGGCATGAAGGAAACCGAAGGCGTGCGCTGGGTCAGCGGTGGCGCCGGTGACTTCGAAGTGGAGGCAATTGACCGCCCCGCACGGGGAACCAGCGTCATCCTGCACCTGCGCGAAGACGCCATGGACTATTGCAGCGCCTGGAAAGTCAAGGGCATCATCAACAAGTACTCCGACCACATCAGCCTGCCCATCCAGATGGAGAAGGAAGAGTGGAAAGACGGCGAGCTGATCAACCCCAGCGACGAGAACGGTGGCCGCCAACCCGGTGGCATGGTCAAGACCGGCGAGTGGGAAACCGTCAACAAGGCCAGCGCCATCTGGAGCCGCCCCAAGAAAGACATCGCCCAAGAGCAGTACGACGACTTCTACAAGCAGATCAGCCACGACTTTGAAGCGCCCCTGGCCCACACCCACAACCGCGTGGAAGGCAGCACCGAATACACCCAACTGCTCTACATCCCCGGCAAGGCGCCCATGGACTTGTGGAACCGCGAGAAAAAGGGCGGCCTGAAACTCTACGTGAAGCGCGTCTTCATCATGGACGATGCCGAAGCCCTGCTGCCCACCTACCTACGCTTCGTCAAGGGCGTGGTCGATTCCGCCGACCTGCCATTGAATGTGAGCCGAGAGCTGCTGCAGGAAAGCCGCGACGTTAAGGCCATCCGCGACGGCTGCACCAAGCGTGTGTTGTCCATGCTGGAGGATCTGGCGAACCATGACAAGTTGCCCGAAGCCGATGCGCCTTCAGTGGATGGCGCAACGGATGCGACTACCGCAGGGGTCACCGATGTTTTGAGCGCCGAAGACAAGGCTGAAGCGGAAAAGAACGCCGGCAAGTACACCAAGTTCTACAGCGAATTTGGCGCCGTGCTCAAGGAAGGCCTGGGCGAAGACTTCGCCAACAAAGAGCGCCTGTGCAAGCTGCTGCGCTTTGCCTCCACCACCAGCGACTCGGCCAGCGTGGGCTTTGCCGACTACAAGGCGCGCATGAAAGAAGGCCAGGAAGCCATCTACTACATCACCGCCGACACGCTGGCGGCAGCCAAGAACAGCCCGCAGCTCGAAGTGTTCAAGAAGAAGGGCATCGAAGTCCTGCTGATGACCGACCGCGTCGACGAATGGGCACTGAACTTCGTGCAAGACTTTGACGGCACCCCGCTGCAAAGCGTGGCCAAGGGCGCGGCGGACCTGGGCAAGCTGCAGGACGAAGCCGAAAAGAAAGCCGCCGAGGAAGCCGCAGAGACACTCAAGCCCCTGCTGGCCAAGCTCAAGGAAGCGCTGAAGGACAAGGCCGAAGACGTGCGCGTGACCACCCGCCTGGTCGATAGCCCGGCCTGCCTGGTGGTCAAGGACGACGGCATGAGCACCCAACTGGCCCGCATGCTCAAGCAAGCCGGCCAGGCCGCACCCGAGGTGAAGCCGGTACTCGAAGTCAACGCTGAGCACCCGCTGGTCAAGAAGCTGGACGGCAGCGTGCATTTCAACGACCTGGCCCACATCCTGTTTGACCAGGCGCTGTTGGCTGAAGGTGGCATGCCGGCGGACCCGGCGGCTTATGTGAAGCGGGTGAATGCCTTGCTGGTGTGATGGCGGAAATGTTTTGAGCCAAATCGTGCTCTAGCCCTCGTGGAATATGCGTATATCGCTACTGAATTGGTAGCGTATCGCGCATAAACAAAGCCCCGCAGTTGTGAGACTGGCGGGGCTTTTGTTTTGGGATTAGCAGTATGCGAAAGAGCTTGGACAGACCAGTTGCGCCCCGATGCCCAACAGCCCCCGAGGTCAAGACGGATATCACACTTTGGCTAGATCGATAGTGCGCTACGCTAGCGAACATATGCTTGCACACTCCGCACCACGCTCAGGTGATCCGCATTGGGCCACCTTTTCGACCCTGATCGACTTTGCCAACGAGGCTGATGTGGAGCATCGCCTTGTCATGCCGTTGTTAGAAGCGCTGGGTTTTGAAGGAAGTGACATTGCACTGAAGGTTCCGGTGACGTTCACGCGTGGTACCAAGGTAGGACGCCCTTTCGAAGCGGACTTTGTCACTTACTCCGGAGCGCTCCATGACCGAGATACCTCTTTGATGGTCGTGGAAGTCAAGGCGCCGAACAAGCCCTTAGAGGATGCTCGCGAACAAGGGGAGTCTTACGCATTTCAGCTGCGGGCCCCGGTACTACTCGTCACCAACGGCGGATCGCTGCAAGTCTGGCAATTGCAGGTCTCACAGGAGAGCACGCTCGTATTGGAAACAGAGGTCACGTCACTGTTGGCAAAACGTGCAGAAGTGGAGCGTGTCATCTCCAAACAGGCTCTTCTGCACCACGCTGAGAGCTTGGCATTCAAGAAGCTGGCCCCTTCCGCTGATTTCTTGGCATACGAGAAAGCTGAATTGACCAGAGCCCAGGAGCCTGCAATCGATCGCAGGCTAAAGACAGCGCAGGGAGAGGAAGTGCAATCGACTACCTTGCTCAAATCGTTCCAGGCGGGTGCTTTGATCATCGCCCCGTCTGGATATGGAAAGACCACCCTGTCTCGGCAACTCATTACGGCAGCGATCAAGACTCGGTGGGGTGCGCCAAACGCGCCCATCGTCGTGGACATTCCGTTGATTGACTTTGCTCAGTCGAAAGATGGCCTAGTGGAATTCTTCTTCCATAGAGTGAATGCCCAACAGCCAGAAGTAACACTGGCGTCTGTAAAAAGAACCATCCAGGACCACGGTGCAGTGGTCGTCTGCGATGGGCTGGAGTACGTGCTCCCGGATGCCCGTCAAGGCGTGGACTCCCGACTGCGTTTGTTTAGGCGTGATTTCCCGAGTGGACAGCTTTTTGTTTTCTCTCGCGCAGCAATTCCCACATCCCTCGACTTGCCACGCCTGACGCTAGAACGGTTGAACGGCGATGAGCGCTATGCACTGGCCAAGGCGGTGACTGGGACAGACACATCACTTTGGCAAATGCCCAGGCTTCTGCACGAACTCAGCGAAATTCCGTTGCTGTTGCGCCGCATGATCGACTACTTTGCTGAACGGGATACGTTTCCAAATCGTCTTGAGGATTTGTTCGAGCACTGGCTTTCTCAACTACGTGACGGCTTGGCAGGAACACCCGCATCCAAGGCCGGTCTGGACTCTGCCCTGCTGTCGATTGCTCGCGAGACCGCGCGACGACGTCTATCTATGGGCGATGCTCTGTCGGTGGTTGTGACCGCCGGCCTCGGCAGAGAATGCTTCGATGACCTTGTTAACTCCGGCGCGGTGGTGCTTACCGACAGCAGCGTGGGGCTAGTGCACGATGCCCTGGGCGACTACCTGCGCGCACGGGCTTTGGCTGCGCTACCCCATGAACAATTCAACGACGTCCTGTCACAAATGCAGATACAGGATGACTCGCTACTTCCAGTCTTGCTCGTATCAATGACGAGAGATCAGGCTTCCCGCCAATTGATTTGGAAAAGGTTGGAAGCGCTTCCCCTTAGACGCTACATTGACACCATCCGCTTCGGACTGGCAGGTGAGCAGATATTCAGTGCAGACAACGTGCCCCAATTTCTGTCAGAAATGGTTGAGGGCATTGAAGGGATGTTGCGCGGTTTTTTCCCCGCCATTGCAGACGTTGTCAGAGCGAGTCTTGCTCACTCTCCATTCCCCGTTGAGGCAATCATGCTTCGAGGCAACATTGGTTTGGCAAAGCCACAGCACCTTGCATTCACCATAATCCCTTCCTCCTCGAAGCTCTCGGGCATGGAACGCGCGTTTCCCGTTGACGAGCATTGGTACAGGCAGCTCAACCTGGAATTGATGGACTTGCGACCAAGCGATGGCAGATACATGGCGGCATGCAACGTGCGCGACGCACTTGAAGAAGTAATCCGCAACCGCAGCTTCCGGGGAGGAACATTGCTAGCCAACGAGCGCGCGCTGAGCAGGCTGCGACTGCTTCACAGCGAATATGACTTCCCTTTGACTTCGAATGATTCGTTGACCGAACTAATAGACCGCTTCTTGCCGCATTCCAACGACCGCGTGTCGCCATCTATCGGGGGGCTGGAGAATGTGTTCACGATCCAGTCCGTAGTAGAGGATTTGGATTCGCTGTTGCAAGCAGGGCGCGAAAAACTCGATTGGTGGTGGTTAACTTATGGCTCCAACGAGCAAGAGATTT
>Ga0208514_100391_pt1 | contig 25949 bp, 23 predicted proteins | sample LakWasMet70_HOW9_2_FD_183900 | JGI IMG/M metagenome (GOLD analysis project Ga0208514, IMG submission 183900) | Freshwater sediment methanotrophic microbial communities from Lake Washington under simulated oxygen tension - Sediment Metagenome... | ecosystem: Environmental > Aquatic > Freshwater >...
GTCGGCGTAATTTTTCTCCAGCAGTCCCACGTACCCGCCAATGACGCTCAGCGGGGAACGCAGGTCATGCGAGGCGGCCGAGGTGAAGCTTTCCAGGCTTTTGTTGGTGCTCTCCAGCTCGCCGGCGCGCACCTTCAGGGCGGAATGAAGATCGGCGATCACCTTTTCCAGCTCCTTCTTCAGGGTGATGTCCTCGGAAATCCCCAGCACGTGCGTGGGCTCGGCACCTTCCCCGAAAACCGGCACCTTGCGGGTGTGCAGCAGGCGCATGCCTTTGCTGTGCGAGAAGAACCGGTCTTCCGGAATGTCCTCAATGATGCCGCTGGCCAGCACCCGATGGTCCTGGGCGGTGAACCGGTCGGCGTCCTCCTGGCCAAACAGATCGTGATCGGATTTCCCCAGTGCGTCCTCGCGCAATATGCCCGTCAGTTGCTCCTGCGCAGAGTTGACACGCACGTAACGAAGCTGGTCGGCATCCTTGATGTACACAGGTGTCGGGATGTGCTCGATCATCGAGTCGAGAAAACGGTTGGCCTCCAGCACCTCGGCCGTGCGTTCGCGCAATTGCTGCCGGCTTTCGTGGAGTTCGTTGTTGCGCTGCATGGCCGCGTCGTAGGTGGACATCAGCAGGTTCAGTATCTGGGTGCGGCTGGCACTGATCTGGTGCCGCTCGCCGTGGAAAAAAATCTCGGCTGGCGGGCCTTCTTCCGGCATGTGGGTGATGTCGCGGTTGCTCAGGGCGTGTTCCACCCGCGCCAGCATGTGGCTACGCTCGTAGGGTTTGATAACGAAGCTGTCGGCACCGCACTGCAGGCCGAGCAGAACCTCGTTGGGGTCGGACAGACTGGTGACGAGAATCACCGGAACCGGGGAAAGCCCGGGACCGGCCTTGATCTGCCGGCACAACTCATAGCCACTCATCTCGGGAATGGCCACCCCGCTGATGATCAGTGACGGACGGAGCCGGGTCGTCATTTCCAGCGCGGACTGACCATTGGCAACAACACTGACCTGGTAACCCTCCTCTTCGAGGATATGGCTCAGCATCTGGGCCTGGGCCGCGATGTTTTCCACGATCAGGATGTGTCGAGGTGACGTGGCAGATGGGACAGCTGGAGCAACAGAGGCCATGGAGGGGTGCTTTCCGTAAAGCGCGGACGCGCTCGTGATAAATGGCCGGTGTCAAGGGACATGACGGATAGTACAGGCTGCTTGGGTTCGGTGCAGGACATGCACGTCTTCAGCGTTTCCGGCGATCGACCTGTGGCCAGCGTCGGCGTCGAAGTCATGGCAACGATGATCTGGAACACTTCCTGCTTGCTGCAGCGCAACATTCACACCTTGATGCACTGACCAGAAGGAGCCCGCCATGCTGGACCGCACCACAACCACCTTCTCCCACGTCAAGCCAGGCGATACCGAGTTCGTCTCGGGCGGTTTGCGCGATTTTTTCCTCTACCGCGACCTCGGCATTGCCGAGGCCACGCACGGCAAGGTGATTGCGCACCTGGTCAAGGCGAACATGGCACCAGAAACAGGCACGGGCTGGCACCGTCATGAGGCGGATTTCCAGATCGTCATCATGGTCAAGGGCTGGGCGCGCTTCATGTACGAAGACAAGGAAACCCTGGTCGAGGCCGGCGACGTGGTGCACCAGCGCCCGGGCATCAAGCACTACCTGTTCGACTATTCGCCCGACATGGAGTACCTGGAAATCGTCTCGCCGGCAGACTTCAAGTCGATCGACGTTGAACCCGTTTGCGACATCCCGCCGCCGACACCCTGGTGAATAGGGCCCCCACGGTCGCTCACTACGTGTAGCTCCCTGCCCCCCGAGGGGGCCGCTGCGCCTGCGGACTGGCGGAGCCAGATCCGCGGCCCCGGCTTGAATAAGACACGCCGTGTGGTTGTTCGTACGCTACGTCCCTGCCAGCAGGGGCCGCCCCCTTGAGGGGGGAACAGGCTACACGCAGTGAGTCTGGACGGGGGTGTTCAAAATTCAGCATCAAGCTCGTCAATGTCGTCCGGCTCCTTCTTCGCGGCGGCCACCCACTCCTTCATGGCGGGCAGTTCCATGATGCGTTTGCAGTAGGCCGTGCAGACCTTGTCCAGCGCCACGTCGTAAGTCAGGAAACGCGTGACCACGGGCGCGTACATGGCATCGGCCACGCCGGGCTGTTTGCCGAACAGGTAGGGCCCGCCGTAAGTGGCCAGGCACTCCTTCCAGATCTCCAGCACGCGGTCGATGTCGGCCTGCGCCCGCGACCAGACCTTGAAGCTGGGGAAATGCGCCTTGAGGTTCATCGGCAGCGAGGAGCGCATCGATGAAAAGCCCGAATGCATCTCGCCGCAGATGGCGCGGCAGTGCGCGCGCGCTTTGACCTCGGCCGGGAGCAGATGCGCACCCGGTTTGATTTCATGGAGGTATTCGGCAATGGCCAGCGTGTCCCAGACCTTGACGCCGTTGTGCTGCAGCGAAGGCACCAGCATGGAGGGCGCCAGCAGCAGCATTTCGGCCTTCATGGCCGGGTCGTCGGGAGAAATCACCTTTTCGGTGAAATCCAGCCCCGCGAGTTTGGCCAGCAACCAGCCGCGCAGGGACCAGGCGCCGTAGTTCTTGCTGCTGATCGTGAGAACGGCTTTGGCCATGGGATGCTCCTGAAAGTGCGTGGGTACTGCAGCGCGGAAGTACCTGTGCAAGGGCTGTGCCAGAAAAGTGCATGGCGCGTACGCCGGTTGGCCCGCAACTTGCCTGCATCCCTGTATCGGGCCACAAGCCCCGCTTCAAGCCAGGACGCCCATGCTTTACCAGGCCTACCAAACCCAGTCCGACCTGATGTCGCCGTTTCGCCTGCTGGCCCAGGGCAGCAGCGCCGCCCTCTGGCTGGGAAAAACCGAGGGCACCTTCCTGCGCAAGCTGTCGGCCTCGATGGAGGTGTTCTCGCGCCTGCGGGTCACCCATTCGCGCCCCGCCTATGGCATCAGCTCGGTCAGGGTGGGCGAACGCGAACTCGCGGTGACCGAGGAAACCGTGCTCACCATGCCCTTCGGCACGCTGCTGCGCTTCAAAAAGGAAGAAGCCCCCGACCGGCCGCACCAGCCGGCCGTGCTGCTGGTGGCGCCGCTCTCGGGCCACTTTGCCACCCTGCTGCGCGAAACCGTGCGCACCCTGCTGCAGGACCACGATGTCTACATCACCGACTGGCACAACGCACGCGACGTGGCGCTGCGCCATGGCCCGTTCGCGCTGGACGACTACATCGACCACATGATCCGCTTCACCCAGGCCATCGGTCCCGGCACCCATGTGGTGGCAGTGTGCCAGCCCTGTGTGGCCGCGCTGGCGGCCGCGGCCATCATGGCCGAAGACGACGACCCGGCCCAGCCGCGCAGCCTGACATTGATGGCCGGCCCGGTCGATTGCCGAGTCAACCCGACCGCCGTCAACACCCTGGCCACCAGCAAGCCGATTGAATGGTTCGAAAAAAACCTGATCAGCCATGTGCCGCTGCCGCACGCAGGCTACATGCGGCGCGTCTACCCCGGCTTTGTGCAGCTCAGCGCCTTTCTGAGCATGAACCTGGACCGCCACAAGAAGTCATTCAAGGACATGTACCAGCACTTGGTCGATGGCGACGTGGACAAGGCCAACGTGATCCGCGTGTTTTACGACGAATACCTGGCCGTCAACGACCTGCCAGCCGAGTTCTACCTGGAAACGGTTGAGAAAGTGTTCCAGACCTACGACCTGGCGCTCGGCAAGCTCAGCTACCGCGGCCGCATCGTCAACCCCGCCGCTATCCGCCGCACCGCACTGATGACGGTCGAAGGCGAACGCGACGACATCTGCTCGGTCGGCCAGACGGTGGCCGCGCAGGACCTGTGCAGCAGCATCCGCCCCTTCATGAAAACCCACCATGTGCAGACGGGTGTGGGGCACTATGGGGTGTTCAGCGGCAGGCGCTGGAACCAGCAGATTTATCCGCGCGTCAGGGAGATGATTCACGCCAGCATGGGGTAAATATCTGAAGAAAATCGGCCACCAGCCCTTTGCATACGTGGGCTAGCAGCTATTGAATTTGTAGCTAAAGCTTTCTCCCATGCAAGTCATCCCGGACTCGATCCGGGATCCAGGTTTGCTGGCTATTTGTGCTGTTTTGGCCGTGTGGTCTGCCAGCAAGCCGGGACTCGCCCCGGCGGGCGACTTACTTTTCTTTGCTTCGCCAAAGAAACCTAAGGAAAAGAAAGGCGACCCGATGGTCTGGGTCCTTCCGCTTCGCTCCAGGCAACCTGCGGTGCTCGACAAAAGCGGGGTCTCGCTCGAACTCGCCTTCGGCTCAGACAATCGCGAGCCCTGATCCGCTTTTGCCTGCGCTCCTCGGCCCAGCCCGACGGGTGGGGGAAGAGAAATCCAATGCGGGTACGGGGAGGCGAGGACGCGCTTTGCGCGTCCTCGCCGGAGCCCGACTACGTACCCGAATCCGAACCCGCTCCCGACCCCACCACCCTTCTGGCTGCGCCGAGGAGCGGAGGGCCAGGCGGATCAGGACGGGCGATTGTTTGAGCGCAGCGAGTTCGAGCCCGGCCCCGGCTGGACCGAGCACCGCAGGTTGCCCCCGTAGCGTAAGCGAAGGGGGACGCAGACAGCAGGGTCGCCTTTTCTTTGCTTACTTTCTTTTGGCGAAGCAAAAGAAAGTGAGTAGCCGCCGGGCTACCCCCGGCTCGCAGGCACACCGCAAACCAGTGAACAAAAGCCTACACCAGCCTGCAGCTCGAATTCAAGAGGAGAATTGGCTTTCAGCCCTTATTACACGGGCGAAAGCAGCTACAGATTCAATAGCAGCCTTGAAGCATGCCCCCCAGACCACGGGTTAAACTTGACCGATGGCCTGGAACGCAACGCTCTCTCTCGACTACTCCCTGCAGGCCGACAAAACGATTGCGCACTTCCGCCATGACGGTCCGCTGCGCATTCTGCAGAGCCTCTACCCCGAAGGCGACGCCGTGTGTCACAACGTGCTGGTGCATCCACCGGGCGGCCTGGTGGGCGGCGACACGCTGGACATCGCGGTCACGGCCGCCACCGGCAGTCACGGCTTGATCACCACACCCGGTGCCACGCGCTTTTACCGGTCGGCGGGCGAAACCGCCCTGCAGCGTACGCGTCTGCGCCTGGAATCCGGCGCACGCGCCGAGTGGCTACCGATGGAGGCGCTGTGTTACAGCGGCTGCCTGGCCGAAAACCACCTGCGGCTGGATCTGGCGCCCGGGGCTGAACTGATGGGCTGGGATGTCACCGCACTGGGCCTGCCCAGTGCCAACCAACCCTTTGAGCAAGGCAGCTTTTGCCAGCACATCGAGTTGCCCGGCGTCTGGCTGGAACGCGCTCGCATCCGGGCCGACGACCTGCTGCTGATGAACAGCCCCCTGGGCCTGGCCGGCCAGCGCTGCATCGCCACCCTGTTTTTTGCCGCCGGCAGCAAGCTCGACCGCCAGCGCCGGCAGCTGGCACTGGATCTGGCGCGGCAGGTGCTGGAGGCGCACCCGCTGGGCGCCGCCGCGGGCGCCACCAGCCCCGATGCGCAGGTGGTGGTCGTGCGGGTGCTGGCGCCACTGGTCGAGCCGGCCATGGTCCTGCTCAAGCAGGTCTGGAAGGTCTGGCGCCAGCATTTTTGGAACAAAGACGCGCCCAGCCCGCGCATCTGGTCGGCCTGATCGTCGGGACGCATCTGCCGCCTGCGACCTACACCCTGGTTGCGGGCCGTCCTACCGGGTGCGAGGCGCCAGCGGCGCAAAATCGGGAGCGGCACTGCCCCCTAACAATATTGATCTGCGAGAGACTCATGAAAACCTTTCTGACCCCTGCCCTGGTGGCCGTTACCCTGCTGTTCACCGGATGCGCCAGCACCACCGAAGGCGGTGCCGTCGGTGCCTCGCGCTCGCAGCTTCTGCTGGTGTCGTCCGCGGAGCTGGACCAGATGGCGGCTCAAAGTTATGCCAAGCTCAAGGCCGACGCCAGCGCCAAGGGCACGCTCAACACCAATGCGGCCATGCTGGCCCGCGTGCGCGCAGTGGCCGCCCGCATCGAGCCGCAAACGGCGGTGTTCCGCGCCGACGCGCCACGCTGGCAGTGGGAAGTCAACCTGATCACCAGCGACCAGCTCAATGCCTTCTGCATGCCCGGCGGAAAAATCATGTTCTACACCGGCCTGGTTTCCAGGCTCAACCTCAGTGATGACGAAATTGCCGTGGTGATGGGCCACGAAATCGCCCATGCCCTGCGCGAGCACTCGCGCGAACAGGTGTCCCAGGCGGCCGCCGCACAGACGGCGATCGGCATTGGCACGCAGTTGCTGGGTCTGGGTGGGGGCACTTCCCAGATCACGGAAGCAGCCTACGAAGCGCTGGTGGCCACGCGTTTCAGCCGTTCGCATGAAAGCGAAGCCGACCGCATCGGCCTCGAGCTGACGGCACGCGCCGGCTACAACCCCCAGGCCGGTGTGAGCCTGTGGCAAAAAATGGCCAGTGCAGGCAGCTCCGGTGGCGGCGCCGACTTCCTGAGCAGCCACCCTACCGACAGCAGCCGCGTGCAACAGATCCAGGCCTTGCTGCCCACGGTGATGCCGCTGTACCAGGCCACCCGCCGCTAAACTGTTATTTCCAGACCTGACGCGCAAGCCCCCACGTTGCCGCGTTCAGTGCAGGCACGGCGCACGCCTCCAGCAATAACAACACGGGGAAAGCCATGCCTGCCGCCATGACCACGACCGAGATCTACCTGATCGCCATGGCGATCATTTTCACGGTTCCCTACCTGATCTGGCGGATCTTCAAGACCGACTACTACGCACCGCTGGTGGTGGTGCAGATCATTGCCGGCATCCTGCTGGGGCCAGGCATCCTGGGCAAGATTTACCCCGACTACTACGCCTTCGTGTTCAGCACACCTGTCGTGCAGTCACTCAACGGAATCGCCTGGTGGGCGGTGATGGTGTTTGTCTGGATCGCCGGTATCGAGCTCGATCTGAAAAAAGCCTGGGCACACCGACGCGAGAGCACCATCACCGCTGGACTGGCGCTGGGCACGCCGCTGCTGTTCGGCTGCGCGGCCGCCGCCGGCATGCTGATGTACGAGGGCTGGGTCGGCCCGCAGGGCATGCGCTGGCAGTTTGTCATGGGCGTGGGCATGGCCTGCGCCGTCACGGCGCTGCCCATCCTGATCCTGCTGATGGAAAAGCTCGCCATCCTGCGCCAGCCCATCGGCCAGCGCATCCTGCGCTACGCCAGCCTGGACGACATCGCGATCTGGGGCGTATTGGCGCTGATCCTGATGGACTGGGAGCGCGTCGGCCGGCAAGCCAGCTTTCTGGCAGCCTTTGCCGTCCTCGCTTACGCGTTTCGCAAACTCATGGTCTGGCTGCCGGAACGCGACCGCTGGTACGCGGGACTCGTCTGGCTCATCATCTGCGCCCTGGGCGCCGACTGGGCCGGCCTGCACTTCATGGTCGGCGCCTTCCTGGCGGGCGCCATCATGGACGGCGACTGGTTCAACCAGGAACACATGGACCTGCTGCGCCACCACGTGCTGCTGGTGATGATGCCGGTGTTTTTCCTGAGCACCGGCCTTCGTACCAACTGGTCGGTGGGTGGCGAAGCCGTATTCATCGCTGCGGCGGTACTGCTGGTGGCTTCGGTGGCCGGCAAGCTGGTCGGCGTCCACATCGCCGGCAAGGTACTCAAGTGGGCGCCGGGCGAAAGTTCCATCATCGGATGGCTGCTGCAAACCAAGGCCCTGATCATGATCATCTTTGTCAACATCCTGCTGGACAAAGGCATCATCACCAACGAAACCTTCACCGCGCTGCTGCTGATGGCCATTGCCAGCACCATGCTGACGGTACCCGTCGTCGCACCCAGGCTTCAGCGCATGAAAGAGATTATTTTCAGGTCAAAGTGAAGACCCGTAGCCGCTAGATGGCGACGAGCTGCCGCACGCCGTTGGCCTGCATGTCCTTGCCCTGACCGCGCGCGATGAACTCGCCGCGTTCCATCACCAGGTAATCGTCGGCCAGTTCTTCCGCAAAATCGTAGTACTGCTCGACCAGCAGGATGGCCATGTCGCCGCGATCGGCCAGCATGCGGATCACCCGGCCAATGTCCTTGATGATGCTGGGCTGGATGCCCTCGGTCGGCTCGTCCAGGATCAGCAGCTTGGGCTTGGCCGCCAGCGCGCGCGCAATCGCGAGCTGCTGCTGCTGCCCGCCCGAGAGGTCACCGCCGCGCCGGTTCAGCATCTGCTTGAGTACCGGAAACAGCTCATACAGTTCCGCCGGAATCGGGGTGCCGGCACTTTTGTAGGCCAGGCCCATGCGCAGGTTTTCCTCGACCGTCAGGCGCGCAAAAATCTCGCGGCCTTGCGGCACAAATCCGATACCGGCGCGGGCGCGTTCGTAAGGGGTGGCGTTCTGGATAGCCTTGCCGTCGAACTCGATGGTTCCGGTCTTGATCGGCACAAGGCCCATCAGCGACTTGAGCAAGGTCGTCTTGCCAACGCCATTGCGACCGAGCAGCACGGTGACCTTGCCGAGGTGGGCTTCCAGACTTACATCGCGCAGGATGTGGGAGCCGCCGTAATACTGGTTGATGTTTTTGACGTTTAGCATTTGGTGATCTCCATCTCGCTTCTTGGAGCCTCGGAGCCGTAGTGGTTCGCCAACAGGCCGGGGGTAGCCCGGCGGCTACTCACTTTCTTTTGCTTCGCCAAAAGAAAGTAAGCAAAGAAAAGGCGACTCTGCTGTCTGCGTCCCCCTTCGCTTACGCTACGGGGGCAACCTGCGGTGCTCGGTCCAGCCGGGGCCGAGCTCGAACTCGCTGCGCTCAAACAATCGCCCGTCCTGATCCGCCTGGCCCTCCGCTCCTCGGCGCAGCCAGAAGGGTGGTGGGGTCGGGAGCGGGTTCGGATTCGGGTTCGCAGTCGGGCTCCGACGAGGACGCGCAAAGCGCGTCCTCGCCTCCCCGAATTGGTATTGGTATTGGTATTGGTATTGGTATTTCTCCCAACCCGTCGGGCTGGGCCGAGGAGCGCAGGCAAAAGCGGATCAGGGCGAGCGATTGTCTGAGCCGAAGGCGAGTTCGAGCGAGACCCCGCTTTTGTCGAGCACCGCAGGTTGCCCCGAAGCGCAGCGCAGGGGACCCGGACCATCGGGTCGCCTTTTTTTTGGGTACTTTTCTTTGGCGACGCAAAGAAAAGTGCCTCGCCCGCCGGGGCGAGACCCGGCTTGCCCGAAGACCCACAGCTGCGCAAGCTGGCACAGGCTTCGGCAAGCCCAGCCCGAACGGCGAAGGGTTCAGCGTCCAAGGTACACCTCGATCACCCGTTCATCCGCCTGCACCTGATCCAGGGTGCCCTGTGCCAGCACCGAGCCGTCACAGAGCACGGTGACGATCTCCGAAATCGTCCGGATGAAACTCATGTCGTGTTCCACCACCATCAGCGAATGTTTGCCCTTGAGCGTGAGGAACAGCTCGGCGGTGCGGGCGGTTTCCTCGTCGGTCATGCCGGCCACCGGCTCGTCGAGCAGCAGCAGCTTGGGGTCCTGCATCAGCAGCATGCCGATCTCCAGCCACTGCTTTTGGCCATGGCTCAGGTTGCCAGCCATGCGGCTCACGCTGTCGGCCAGGTGGATGGTCACCAGGATCTCGGCCAGGCGGTCACTTTGCGCGGAGTCGAGCTTGAAAAACATCGACGACTTCACGCCCTTGTTGGTCTTGAGCGCGAGCTCCAGGTTTTCAAACACCGTGAGCGGCTCGAACACCGTGGGCTTCTGGAACTTGCGGCCAATGCCGAGCTGCGCGATCTGCGGCTCGGTGTGGCGCAGCAGGTCAATCGTGCTGCCGAAAAAAACCGTGCCTTCGTCGGGCCGGGTCTTGCCGGTGATGATGTCCATCATCGTCGTCTTGCCGGCGCCGTTGGGGCCGATGATGCAGCGCAGCTCGCCCGGGGCAATGTCGAGCGAGAGTTTGTTGATGGCCTTGAAGCCGTCAAAACTCACGCTCACATCTTCGAGGTACAAAATGCGGCCATGTGTCACGTCCACCTCGCCCGGCGTGGCGATGCGGCCCGTGCTTGCGTTGCGCCCACCCGACTCGGTGTTGGACTTGCCGGCCTCCAGCGCAGCGAGGCGTTTTTCAATGCGTGCTGCGCCCTGTTCCAGAAGATCGGGGGTCATTTCTCACCGCCCTTCCGGAGCTTCTTGACAAGCCCAACCACACCATTAGGAAGGAACAGCGTGACGGCGATGAACAGCATGCCCAGGAAATACAGCCAGTACTCGGGATAGGCCACCGTCAGCCAGCTCTTGGCGCCGTTGACGATGAAGGCGCCAAGGATGGGTCCGATCAAGGTGGCACGCCCGCCGACCGCCGCCCAGATCGCCATCTCGATTGAATTGGCCGGGCTCATTTCGCTCGGGTTGATGATGCCGACCTGCGGCACATACAGCGCGCCAGCAATGCCGCACATCACCGCGGACAGGGTCCAGATAGTCAGCTTGTAGCCAATCGGGTTGTAACCCGAGAACATCACCCGGGTCTCTGCGTCGCGAATCGCCTGCAGCACCCGGCCGAACTTGCTGCGTACCAGCCACTTGGCAAACAGGAAGAAGCCGAGCAGGGTCAGTCCGGTGATGACGAACAGCCCCATGCGCATGGTGGGCGTGGCAATCGGGGTGTCCAGGATGCGCTTGAAATCGGTGAAACCGTTGTTGCCGCCAAACCCGGTTTCATTGCGGAAGAACAGCAGCATGGCCGCAAAGGTCATGGCCTGCGTGATGATCGAAAAGTAGACACCCTTGATGCGCGAACGGAAGGCGAAGTAGCCGAACACAAAGGCCACCAGGCCGGGCACCAGCACAATCAGGAACAGCGTGGCGGCAAAGCTGTCGCTGAAGGTCCAGTGCCAGGGCAGCTCCTTCCAGTCGAGGAAAACCATGAAGTCGGGCAGGTCGCTTTTGTAGTTGCCGTCGCGCCCGATCTGGCGCATCAAATACATGCCCATGGCGTAACCGCCGAGCGCGAAAAACAGGCCGTGCCCGAGTGACAAAATGCCGGTGTAACCCCAGATCAGGTCCATGGCCAGCGCCACGATGGCGTAACACATGATCTTGCCGAGCAGCGCCACCGCGTAGGTGCTCATGTGAAACATGCTGCTCTCGGGCACCAGCAAATTAAGCATGGGGGCCAGCGCACACACGAGCAGCAACGCCACGATAAATGCGCCCAAGCCGACGCGGGTCAACAACGGGCCTTTGACGGGAAGAATGACGGAAGACGGTGGTGTATTCATGATCATGCCTCCGCTGAGCGGCCCTTCATCGCAAAAATACCTTGCGGACGTTTTTGAATAAAGATGATGATGAGCACCAGCACCGCAATCTTGGCCAGCACCGCACCGGTCCAGCCTTCGAGGAATTTGTTCAGAATACCCAGGCCCATGGCGGCATACACGGTGCCGGCCAACTGGCCCACGCCGCCCAGCACCACCACCATGAAGGCGTCGACGATGTACCCTTGGCCCAGGTCCGGGCCGACGTTGCCGACCTGGCTCAGCGCGCAACCGGCCAGGCCGGCAATGCCAGAGCCGAGGGCAAATGCATAGGTGTCCACACGCGCCGTGTTCACGCCCATGCACGAGGCAATCGGCCGGTTCTGCGTGACGCCGCGCACAAACAGGCCCAGCCGCGTCTTGCTGATCAGCCTGGCCATGCCGAGCAACACCGCGATCGCAAAACCGATGATGACGAGGCGGTTGTAGGGCAGTGACAGGTTGCCCAGCACCTGCACGCCGCCGCTCATCCAGACCGGGTTTTCAACACCCACGTTTTGCGCGCCGAAGATGGAGCGCACCAGTTGCTGCAGCATCAGGCTGATGCCCCAGGTCGCCAGCAGCGTCTCCAGCGGTCGACCGTAGAGAAAACGGATCACACCGCGCTCCAGCGCCGCGCCCATCAGTGCCGACGCCAGAAAGGCCACCGGCACCGCCGCCAGCAAATACCAGTCGAACAGGCCGGGCAGGTATTTCTGGAACAGGCCCTGCACCACATAGGTCGCGTAGGCGCCGATCATCATCAGTTCGCCGTGCGCCATGTTGATGACGCCCATCAGGCCGTAAGTGATGGCCAGGCCCAGCGCCACCAGCAGCAAAATGCTGCCCAGGCTGATGCCGCTGAACACCGCGCCCAGCTTGTCGCCCCAGGCCAGCGCGGACTCGACCGTGCGCAGCGAGGCCTGCAGCGCGCTCTTGACCTCGGCGTCTTCCTCTTCTGCCAGGCGTGAGATCAGCACAGTCTTGCTGATCGGGTTGTTGCTGCCCGACAGTCGGGCGGCGGCGTCCAGCCGTTTGGCCTTGTCACTGCTGCTCAAAAGAATGGTGGCACGCACCATCTCCAGCTGGTTTTTCAATGCCGGCACGGTTTCGGCTGCATAGGCTTTCTCGATCAGCGGCAGGCGGGACTCGTCGCTGCCACTGGCCAGCGTCTTGATGGCGTCGGCACGCACCTTCCCGTCTTTGGAAAACAGCTTGAGTGCGGCCAGTGCGGTGTCGAGTTCGCCGCGCATCATGTTGTTGTTGATCACGTCTTCGGCGTCGGCGGGCACGGCCAGCTCCGCGCCGGTGACAGGGTCGTAACCCTTGTCGTCCTTGATGACAAACACCTTGTCGCCCGCGGTCTTGACGGCATCGTCGGCCAGCGCCTGGATGAAGGCGGCGGTTTTGTCGTCGGGGTTGGCAGCAGCCTTGTTCAGCGCCTCGGCGCGCGCCTCGGTCTCGCCAAACGCCATGCCTTTGACCTCGTCCGCGCTCAAGGCATGGGCGCCGGCAGCTATAAAAAACGTAGCAGAAAGAAGGAATGTGCGAATCATCATGAGAAGAACCTGTAGGGTGGGCACAGCAACCAGCCGATACGCGCTTGGCACTGTGCCCAGGCTGCAACTTCCTTGAAAACCATGCACCGGAGTAGTGCAAGAAATGGGCCAGACCACAAAAAAGCCGCACCTGTTCTGCAAAACCAGGTGCGGCTTGCACCGCTTGGCCCTCGAGAGAGCCTTGCAGAGGCGGCCTTACTTGGAAGCGACCTTGGCTGGCTCGTCAGGCTTCTTGTCGTTGCCTTCGATGTACGGGCTCCATGGCTTGGCTTTCACCGGGCCAGGTGTTTTCCAGACCACGTTGAACTGGCCGTCGGCCTTGATCTCGCCGATGAACACCGACTTGTGCAGGTGATGATTTTTCTCGTCCATCTTGGACACGATGCCCGACGGTGCCTTGAAGGTCTGACCGGCCATGGCGGCAATCACTTTGTCGGTGTCGGTGGACTTGGCTTTCTCGACCGCCTGTTTCCACATGTTGATGCCGATGTAAGTGGCTTCCATCGGGTCGTTGGTCAAAGGCTTGTCCTTGTGGCCGGCAATGCCCTTGGCCTTGGCGTAGTCGGACCACTTCTTGATGAACTCGGTGTTGGCCGGGCTTTTGATCGACTGGAAGTAGTTCCAGGCAGCCAGGTGGCCGACCAGCGGCTTGGTATCCACGCCGCGCAGCTCTTCCTCACCCACGGAGAAGGCCACAACCGGCACGTCCTTAGCCTTCAGGCCGGCGTTGCCCAGTTCCTTGTAGAAAGGAACGTTGGAGTCACCGTTGATGGTGGACACCACAGCGGTCTTGCCGCCAGCAGAAAACTTCTTCACGTCAGCCACGATGGTCTGGTAATCGGAGTGGCCGAACGGTGTGTATTTCTCGTCGATGTCGCTGTCCTTCACGCCCTTGCTTTTCAGGTAGGCGCGCAGGATCTTGTTGGTGGTGCGTGGGTACACATAGTCGGTGCCCAGCAGGACCCAGCGCTTGGCGCCGCCGCCGGCCTTGCTCATCAGGTAATCGACGGCAGGAATGGCCTGCTGGTTGGGCGCTGCGCCGGTGTAGAACACGTTTTTGGACAGCTCCTCACCTTCGTACTGCACGGGGTAGAACAGCAGGCCGTTCATTTCCTCAACCACTGGCAGCACCGACTTGCGCGACACCGACGTCCAGCAGCCGAAAATCACCGAAACCTTGTCCTGGCCGAGCAACTGCTTGGTTTTTTCGGCAAACAGCGGCCAGTTGGAAGCCGGGTCCACGATCACGGGCTCGAGCTTCTTGCCCATCACGCCACCCTTGGCGTTGATTTCGTCAATCGCCATCAGCACGGTGTCTTTCAACACGGTTTCCGAAATGGCCATGGTGCCCGACAGGCTGTGCAGAATGCCCACCTTGATGGTGCCGCCCGACTGGGCATGGGCTGGCAGAACCGAGAGGCCCGCCAGGGCGACGGCGGCGCTCAGCGCCTTGAGGGTAAAACGACGTTGCATGTGTGCTTCTCCGGTAGGTAGGTAGTTCGCGTTTCGCCTCGCACAGCCGCCAGACGGAGGTTTTTGCGAAGCGATGAAGCGATTCTGGGCACCGGAGGGTGATAGGGGAATACGCCGGGTGGCGTATGCGGGAGAGGATCACAACGACCGCTTGCTCTCTGCCAAGCCAGTCACACCCCGCCTTTGACATTTATCTTCATCCGGTTCAGGATGGTGCAATGCTCATCAAATTTCCCCCCTCCCTGTTCGCGGCAATGGCTGTTTCCGGCTTGTTGCTCGGTTGCCAATCCACAGCGCAACCCACCAACATGCCGCCCTTCGGTTCGCTGGCGCAAATAACCTCCATCTCACCCGACGCAAGCCAGGTTCTTCACCCGGGGCAGCAAGTCAGGCTGAAGGTCGACGTCAGTTATGTGCTGACCTCGGCATCGGGAACGATCAAACTTCTCGTTCTGGCAGCCGACAGTTCTGAGCTTGGCCAGGATGTCAAGGTGATCTCCAAGGGAAACGGAAAATCCACACTGGAAACCCAATTCACCGTCCCGGGCACCACGGAGATTCGCGTGTTTGCGCCGCTGATTGTTCAAGGAGAAAGCTCGGGCTCCGCAGCGGATGGCCGATCCTACAAGGTGCTGCCCCGTTGAAGATGGTTCCGCCAGCGCTGCCAACAGGCTGAGGTCAAGGTGCCTCGGGAGGCTCCAGCTCTTCCGCCTGCCGAGCCCTGGCAAACAGATCCCAGGCCGCCATGAACATCGCCGCGATCACGGGGCCGATGACAAAGCCGTTCAGGCCAAACAGCGCCATGCCGCCCAGCGTGGACACCAGCACCACGTAGTCGGGCATCCGCGTGTCCTTGCCGACCAGTATCGGGCGCAGGATGTTGTCGACCAGGCCGATCACCAGCACGCCGAAAGCGATCAGCACCACACCCTTGACGATGGCACCGGTCGCAAGGAAATAGATCGCGACAGGCAGCCAGACCATGGCGGCTCCGACAGCCGGCAGCAGCGACAAAAAGGCCATCAGCGTGCCCCACAGCACCGGCGCATGCACGCCCAGCACCCAAAGGATCAGCCCGCCCAGCGCGCCCTGGATCAGGGCCACCACGATGTTGCCCTTGACCGTAGCGCGAATGACCGTGGTGAACTTGGCTGACAGCTTGCGCTTGACCTCTGCATTGAGCGGCACGGCATCCTTGATGCGCATGACCAGGGTCGAGCCGTCGAGCAGCAGGAAGAACAGCAGGTAGAGCATGACAAAAAAGCTGACAAAAAAGTCGAAGGTGCCCTGCCCGATGCTCAAGGCCTGCGTGGCAAAAAACTGGCTGCCCTTGGTCAGCCCTTCCGTGATCCGTTGCTGCACCAGCCCGAAGTTGTTCATGCCGAAGCGGTCAAGCAGACTGGTGATCCAGGCCGGCAGGGCCTCGTAGACCTGCTGGAAATACCGCGCCACACTGAGTTCACCCGACTGCATGCGCTGGTAGACGCCGCCGCCTTCCTGGATCAGCAGCCCGGTCACGATGCCCACCGGCAGGATGACCGCCACCAGGATGACCAGCAATGTGAGCAGCGCGGCGCCCACGCGCCTGGCCGGCATGGCCCTGAGCACGCGCAGGTACAACGGCTTGAACATGATGGCCAGCACCGCGCCCCAGAACACCGCCCCGTAAAACGGCCAGAGTATCCAGAGGAAGGCCACCGAGACGGCCAGCAGCAGAAGCAGGAAGGTCTTGTCTTCAAGCGCGGTGGATTTTGCTGCGTCGGGGAGGTTCATGGCTTCGCGGTTCCTGCTGGATGGTGGGTATGGCCCACCGTACAGACGGCCACCGGTAAGACCAGTTTCTGTTTTGCGCGGTGACGCTTACGGATGATCGCCGCTACCAATGGGGCTGATCGCCAGTCCAGGGGGTTGCAGCCTGTGGGACAGGCCGGATAGCTGATGTCAGCGGGCAGCTCGAACGGCCTGGTCAGTGCAAAAAAATGTGTCCCGCTCATCCACGGATGTAAAGTCACGCAACACCGTGCAAGCTTGCTGGCGCTGACATGTCTATTGGCGTTCAATGGCGCTCATGTTTGCCACTACCGTCAGGAAACCCATGACTTTGACCACCGCCTCACGGGGCGCATCCCGTACCTACTTCGTCCTCGCCCTCGCCACCGCGGCGGCGGCCCTGCTGGCGCCGGTGGCACACGCCCAGCCGGTAGAGGCAGCACCAGCCACGCCTGCGGCGGTTCAGGCACCGCCTGCACCGTCCACCTCCGTGGTCTCGACGGCCTCGGCCGCTACCGAGCGCAAATACACCGCCGGGGACATCGCGCGGGCATTCAGCTTCATGGACACCAACAAGGACGGCAAGATCAGCCGCGAAGAGGCCTCCGGCTTTCGCGGCGTGGCCAGGCACTTTGATGAAGCCGACACGAACAAGGACAGCACCCTGTCGCACCAGGAGTTCGAAAGCGCGTTGAATCAGGCCAAAAGCCGCTGACTGGGAAATGGAGAAAAAACGCTCTCCGATTGATAGCGCCTTCCGCTTTCCTGTATGGGGCTGCAGCCCTTTTTGGCATCACGCTCTGTGTCCTCCGGCATCGGCGCTCGCGATCAGCAAATGCGATGACCTCATCAGCCTGTGCGCCGCGCTGCAACGGCTGCTGGGTCACACGCCCCGCGTCCGGCCCTGGTCGGCTGTTCCGACTGGGCCAGACGGTAAACCCCGATGAGCGACTCTGCACGCCTCGCGCGACAGGCGGCCCGGCCGGGCTGTAGGACAACATCGCCAGAAGGCCCGATGTAAGTCAAAAGGACAACGAAATCAAAAGTGACGCGTTATAAAGCAGTCAACCAAGCACCGGGCCCGGGCCCGGCCGATTACCCTGCTACCAAGGTCACACCATGAACATGAAACCATTGCATCAACTTCGCGCGCTTCCCCTCGTTTTGGCGTTTGCGTTCGCGGCAGGCTCCACCTGGGCCCAGAAACCAGAATGGGCTGGCCAAGGCAAAGGCGGCAAGCAGGAGCAAAACGAACGATCCGGCGGCAAGTCGGACAAAGCCGAGCGCGGCGACAAGGGCAACGGCAACAACAAGGGCGCCCAGCAGGCACGTCCGGCGCAACAGGACGTCCGCGTAGGCGCTTACTTCGGCGATCAGCAGCGCGTGGTGATTCGCGAGTACTACGGCAAGCAGTACAAGGCAGGCCGCTGCCCTCCCGGCCTGGCAAAGAAAAACAATGGCTGCATGCCTCCGGGCCAGGCCAAAAAATGGGCAATGGGCCAGCCACTGCCGCGTGACGTGGTGTTTTACCCGGTGCCCAATGCCGTGCTGGTCCAGCTGGGCACACCCCCTGCCGGCCACAAATATGTGCGCGTGGCCAGCGATATTCTGCTGATCGCGGTGGGGACCAGCATGGTGGTGGACGCCATTCAGGACCTGGGCCGGATGTAAACGCCCCGAGGGCGGGCGTGCAGCTGCAAGTCCGCCGCCTGACGGCGCACCCCTCGATCAGCGCGTCTGGCTGAGAACCCGCTGCAGCGTCTGCAGCAGCTCGTCGTTCGAGGTTTGCGCCTTGACCAGCACGGCAGCCGCCCGGGTTCCCTGGGCGCGATCCACCTCGCTGGCCGAGAAAACCACGACCGGCGGCGGTCGCTCGAGAGCTTCGATGTCGGCCAGCAGATCCCAGCCTGACTCACCGGGCAGGGTCAGATCGAGCAGGACCAGGTCGTAGGTCTGCGCCAGCAGGCACGCGCGGGCTTCCTGCAGCGTGGCGGCAAATTCAAAGGTGGCAAAGTCCTGCACGATCGCTGCCGTGATGCGCTGGATATCCAGATCGTCTTCAACATGCAGGATACGGGGCTTGCCCTCGGCCATGCCGTCCATCGCATGGCGCAGACTGCGGATCAGCAGGTTTTCATCAATCGGCTTTTCGAGCCAGTCGGAAACCGTCAGCGGCTGGTTGTTGAACTGGATCTGGCCCTCCCCGGCCATGGCCGACACCACCACAATGGGCAAATCCCGCGTGCCTTCCTGGCCGCGCAGGGTGCGGATGAGTGTGATGCCATCCTGGTCGGGCAGCTTGAGGTCCAGCGTCATCGCGGCATACCGGTTGGCCGCCAGATGGGCCATCGCCTCGGAGGCGCTGTAAACCATGTCGCTGTCGAAGCCGCCCTTGTCCAGCATCATCGCGATCAGGCGGGCGATGTCTCTGTCGTCTTCGCAGATCAGCACACATGGCCGGGTGAAGACCCGGGCTTGAACGGGAAGGCGCGGTGCAGCCTCTTTCCATTCGGGCAGTTCAAAGAAGAACGTGGAGCCCACGCCGACCTTGCTGTCAAAACCCACGCTGCCGCCGAGGCGTTCGACAATCGCCCTGGAAATATTCAGGCCCAGCCCGGTGCCGCCCTTCTGGCGCGTGTCGGACGAATCCGCCTGGGAAAACTTCTGGAAGATGCGCTTGCGGAATTCTTCCGGAACGCCTGGCCCCTGATCACGCACTTCCACCCGCACGCCGAGGCCGGCACGTTTGACATGGACCTCCACCTCCCCGCCCGGCGGTGAATATTTCATCGCGTTGGACAGCAGGTTGGTCACGACCTGGGCCAGGCGGTCAGTGTCCACATGAACCCGAAGGTCACCTTCCGGAAAATTCAGGCGCAGGCTGACGTTCTGCGCAGCCCCAAAACCCTCGTTGGCCACCAGCACCTGTACCAGCAAGGGCTGGAGGTCGACCACCTGCAGATCCAGGCGCATCTTGCCGGACTCGATCTTTTCGATGTCGAGGATGTCGTTGATCAGACGGATCAGGCGCTCGCAGTTGTTCCTGGCAATGTCCACCAGGGTCTTGACGCGCTCCGGCAACTCGCCGGCCACGCCGCCGGAGATCAGCCCCAGCGAACCACGGATGGAGGTGAGCGGTGTGCGCAGCTCGTGACTGACCGTGGAGACAAATTCGCTTTTCATGCGGTCGATACGCTTGAGTTCGGTCACATCGGTCGCCAGCGAATAAAACCCGATGACCTCGCCTTCTTCCTTGCCGTCGCCGTAACGCGGAAAATAATTGACCACGTAGTCGCGGTAGTCGCCGCGCGCGGTTTTCTGGGTGCGCTCGTAGACCACCGGGTAACCCGACAGGACCTCGTCGACCCGGGCGCGCACCACCTGGTAAAACTCCTCGCCCATGACCTCGAGCAGGGTTCTGCCGTCAATCTGCTCATGCGACAGGCCAAACCCTTCCTCATAGGCCCGGTTGTGAAAGCGAAAGCGCTGCGCCTTGTCGACATAGGCGATCAGGGCCGGCACGGTGTCCGTGATCTCGCGCAACTGCTGCTCGCTGGCACGCAGCGCGCTGCTGACTCGGTGCATCTCGGTGGTGTCGCGGCCGGTTCCACGGTAACCGGTGAAGCGGCCGGAGACATCGAAAACGGGGACACCGCTGATGGACACATGGCGGATCTGCCCCTGGGCGTCGAGCCGCGTGACTTCAAAATCACGAAAAACTTCGTGCCTTTCCAGTTGCGCCCTGTGTGCGTCCCAAACGCTTTCGTCCATGTGCACATAAGGCAGTTCCCAGCGCGTTTTTCCGATGGAGTTGTCACCCTTGAACGCCGCCGTGTGGGTACGTTGCCCTTCAGCGGAAACCCGCACGAAGCGGAAGTTCGCATCCTGCTCCCAGAACCAGTCGGACGACAACTCGGTCAGCGCACGAAAGCGCTCTTCACTCTCGCGCAGGGTGCGTTCGGCCTCTTTTCGTTCGGTGATGTCCTGCACCTGGGAAATGAAGTGCAGCGGCTTGCGGTCGGCATCGCGCACCAGCGAACACGTCAGATAGCCCCAGACAATATGCCCGGACTTGTGGATATAGCGTTTTTCCCACTGGTAGGTTTCAATCTCGCCGGCCAGCGCCCTTTTTCGCTGCAGCAGATCCCATTCGACGTCATCCGGATGGCTGACGTCGTGCACGGTGCGGGCCAGCATCTCAGCTTCGGAGTAACCGAGCATCTGGCAAAAGGCACTGTTGACCCGGAGCCGGCGCGAGTTGATGGCGATCAGCGCCATGCCGATCGCTGCGTGCTCGAAAGCACTGCTGAACTGCTGGTCGCCGGCGGAGAAAATATCGTTGTCACTGCTGATCAGCGACCCCGCCGTATCCCGGGCCGCCTGGCCAGTGTCCCTGAACAGGTGGCGTGAGCGGGGAAGGGCCAGCGCGATGCCCGCGTCCTCTCCGGAAACATCTTCATCCGGCAAGGCATTGCCCTGGTCGCTTCCGAGCGTGAAGTAAAACGTGCTGCCCTCACCCAGCACGGAGCCTGCCCAGATCCGCCCGCCGTGACGAATGATGATGCGTTTGACCGTGGCCAGACCGATGCCGCTGCCGGCAAACTCTTCCGGCGAATGCAGGCGCTGGAAAGTGCCGAACAGCTTGTCGGCATAGGCCATGTCGAATCCCGCGCCCTTGTCCCGGACAAAATACACCGGCGGCTGGTCGGCAACGGTTTCCCTGCCGACCACGATCTCCGTGCGGGCCTTTTTCGCACTGAACTTCCAGGCGTTGCTGATCAGGTTCTCAAGAACCTGCCGGATCAGCGAGACGTCCGCCCGGGCCAGCATGCCGGGCTCGACGGTCACCTGAACGTCGCGCCCGGGCTCGGTCTCCGACAATTGTGCGACGATCCGGGTCGCCTCGGCACCGAGGTCCACGGTCTCCCAGTTCAGGCTGGTGCGCGACAGTTTGGCAAGCAGCAGCAACCCGTCGGTGAGTTCGCCCATGCGTCGCACACCGCCGCGTATCCGGCTCAGGTAATGGCTCGCGCGTTCGTCGGCCTGCGGCGACACCGCCTTTTGCAGCAAGGCACAGTAGCCGTCGATGGAACTCAGCGGGGAACGCAGGTCATGCGCCACGGAATAGGAAAAAGCCTCCAGTTCCGTGTTGGCCGCCTCCAGCTGGGCTGTCCTGCGCGAGACCCGGTTTTCCAGGTCGACGTTGAGCCGGACAATTTCCATCTCGGCGCGCTTGCGCTTGCTGATGTCGGTGATGGTGCTGACAAACCCGGACGGGGCGTCACTGGCGCTGTCAAACAGCGGCCTCACATTGATCAGTGCCCACAGATCACTGCCGTCGAGCTTGCGGTAACAGACCACCACGTTCGACTGCGGCAAGCCCGTTCGCCTGGCCACCACACTGGGCCGTTCGTCCTCGATCATCAACGAACCGTCTTCGCGCAGCGTCTGCCATGCCGGCCCGACCAGGGTCAGGCCGCGCATCTGGGCCAGGGTCTGGCCAAGAATGCGCTCGGCACTGGCATTGCAGTCGAGGATGCGTCCCTCGGCATCACGCAAGACGACCCCTTCGGCCAGCGCACCGACCACGCTGCGAAAACGCGCTTCACTGGCTATCAGCGCCGCTTCGGTCTGTTTGCGCGCAGTGATGTCGGTTCCCACGCCGCGATAGCCCGTGAATTTCCCGTCCATGTCAAACACGGGCTCGCCGCTGATACAGAAAAAGATGCGCTTGCCGTCCAGGTCCACGCGTTCGTATTCGAAGTCGCGGAAGGTTTCATGGTTTTCCAGCTGCGCACGATGCACCGCCCAGCCCGCCTTGTTGCGTGGGTTGTCGTCGATGTCCCAGCGCGTGCGGCCAATGTATTCGCTGATCCGGGCCTGGTCCCCCGAACCGGCAGGAAGCCTGCCAAAGCGGGCCGCGCCGCTGGACATCCGGGTGAAGCGGAACTGGTCATCCAGTTCCCAGTACCAGTCGGAGGAAAGCTGGGTCAGGCTGCGGAAACGTTCCTGGCTGTCGCGCAGGCGGGCCTCGGCGGCCAGACGTCCGGTAACATCCCCGCTGGTGACCAGGATATGGGTGACGGCGCCACTGGCGTCCTTCAGCGGGACCTTGCGCATGTGAACGCGGATGGCACCGCGATGTTTTGTCTCGGCCAGCCGGTCGGGCAGGTCCTGCATGACGCCTGCTGCAACCAGCTCCAGGTCGGCGGCGTGCATGCGGTCTGCGTCCTCTTTCGGCCAGAGGTCGTGCACCGTGCGGCCCATCGCCTCTTCGCGGGTCACCCCGTACAAGGCCTCGGCCGCCTTGTTCCAGCCCACAATCCTGAATCCGCCCCGCACGGACTTCAGTTGCAGGGCTATCGGCAGGTTGTCAACCACTTCATCGAGGAAGCCTGCGGCTTGCCGCTCGGCTTCTTCCGACCGCTTGATCGCGCTGATGTCATGCACCGTCCCCCGATAACCGATGAAGCGGTTCTGGTCGTCAAAAACCGGGATGCCGCTGACCGACATGTAATGCGACACATCGTCGCCGAGCTTGCGCTTGTATTCGAAATTGCGAAACGGCTGATGGGCATCCAGCGCGGCGCGATGCGCCTCCCAGGACCCGCTAAGGGGAATTGCACCGGCAAGCTCCCAACGGCGCTTGCCGATGTTGCTGTCCCGTTCAACATCGAGCTCGATGGCGGCCTGCTCGCCGGAAAACCTGACGAAGCGATGCTCTGCATCCTGCTCCCAATACCAGTCCGCCGATATCGTGGCCAGATCGCGCAATCCTTGCGCGCTGCTCCTGAGCAAATCGGCCTCGCGCTTTTGCTCGGCAAACGCCCGATCAAGCATGTCCTTGACGCTCTCGAGTTCAAGCAGCCGAGCCTTCAGGCGACGGTTTTCTTCAGCGAGGTCTTCCTTACCCTTCACGCTGGAGCCTCATGGTGGCCAGCAGCCTGCCGCAGGCAAGCTGGCGCACCCCGCACCGCCGGTCCGCTCGGATGGCCATCGGTTCACCAGCAGAGTTGTTCCTCATGCCTTGTCTGCGCCTTTCCTTACAAGGTTTGAGCATATTGCGGGCTGTGTGTCAGCCATGCTGAAGAGTGTGCACCTCCGTGTTGGATTTGACATAGGGATAAGTCCGCGGTGTGTGTCGGGCACCGCCGCCAAAGGCCTCGGCTGACATCGTCGAAGACCTCTTCCCGCAGTTTGTGCATCAAGGCTGCAGCGGAATTTTCATGGCGCGATCAACGGGAACCGCTGCGACGCTGTTTTGCGGTGAACCTTCAATCACCCGGTCCGAATACGTCAGGTACACCAGGGTATTGCGAGCGGCATCGACCATGCGCACGATGCGTATTTTCTTGAAGACCAGCGATATCCTCTCGCTGAAAACCTCTTCCTGCTGCGGCAGCGGTTTGACAAACGAAACCGGCCCCACCTGGCGGCAATCGATGGACGCCTCAGATTTGTCTTCGGCCAAACCCACGGCCCCCTTGATGCCGCCGGTTTTGGCCCGCGACACGTAACAGGTGACGCCCCTGACCTTGGGGTCATCATGGGCGTCGACCACGATCTTGTGATCGGGGCCGATGAACTTGAACACGGTATCCACCTCGCCAATGCTCTGGGCGTGGACGGGTGACAACACGCCGAGCAACAGCACAGGCAACAACGAGGACAGGGTGGATTTTTTCATGGGGTTTCCTTCAGCGCGAACATCCTCCACTATAGCCACGCGGCTCTTCCATAGCGGCGCGGGCGGCTACCGGACCATTGAAGCCCGGGCCGTATTCGGGGGACAACGCGCGGCAAGGGAGTAGCATTGGCCACTCCCCTCCATCCCGTCCCTTGCCTCTGAGGAAATCCCGATTGCGAACACTGCTTTTCACAGCCTGCCTGCTCATGGCCGCTCCCCTGCTGCAGGCCGCCGGCGAACCCGCGCCGGCCAACATCCACCCCCTGACAGGCACCTGGTCCTGGTCGCTCTTCGGCGGCAGCTGTACCGAGACGTGGCAATACCGCAGCAACCGCACGGTGCTCAGCACCAGTGGGCAGGAAGTGGCGGAAAAAACATACGAGGTCGCGAAGCTGCCGGACGTCAACGGTTTCTACAAGCTGGTGGAGACCGTGGTCCGGCAAAACGACAAGAAGGACTGCTCCGGGGCGCTGCTGGACGGGCCGGGTGAACAGATCACCCGCTTCATCCAGTTCAACCCGCAGCGCGACAAGATGCTGGTCTGCGAGAAAGCGTCACTCAAAGCCTGTTTTGGGCCTGTGTCGAAGATGCAGTGATGACCCTGCCGGGGAATGCCAAGTGAACCCGCCCCGGCAGGCCGGAGCAGGGTTTCAGCCCGGATCGCTCCAGACGCCCGCGCGCCGGCGCCGCGTCGCGGCTTGCCTGAGCGGCGTTACAGACGAGTTGCGCCTGCTGACGTAGCGGCGATAAAGCCTGGCCGCCAGTCCGGAGGTGATAGCGAAAACCAGCAGTTTACGCAGCATGAAGTGCCTCCCGGATTTAAAAAACGCCGAACAACATCAGGAGGAGGATGACGCTGATCGGCACACCGAGTAACCAGGCAATGATGGGCATATGATTTCTCCTTGTTAAGTACGAAACCCAAAGATAAACACCTCTCGCAGGAGCGAGTGCCGGAAGTGGACCCCAAAAAAGGTAGGGCCAGACCTACATGGCAGCGTTGAACGCCACACCTGGTCGCGGGATGCACCACAAAGCTTAGGTACACAGAGCTTCGGTATATTGGGGGACTTCGCTCACCACCCTGCCCGGCCCGTTTTTCCCTTCTTGAAACCACCATGAAAAAGCTCTACAAGTACTTCTTCCGCGGGCTGATCACGATCCTGCCGCTGGCCCTGACCCTGTACCTTCTCTTCATCATGCTGGCATGGATGGAGACCCTGACGCTGTGGATCCTGCGGCCGCTGTTCGGCGACTTCTACATTCCGGGCATGGGGCTGGTGGTCGGCATGCTCGGCATTGTGCTGATTGGCTACCTGGTGTCCAACCCGCGCGTGCGCAAGGCGCTGCTGTTTGTCGAACTGCCGTTCACCAACCTGCCTGTGGTCAAAAGCATTTACTCGTCGCTCAAGAGTTTTGCCGACTACTTTTCGCCCACGGGCAAACAGGGCGAACAAAGTGTGGTGATCCTGCGCATGCCGGACAACGGGCTCGAAATTGTGGGTTTGATCACGCGCCGCAGTTTTGCGGATCTGCCCGCAGGCTTTTTGCCGGGGCAACGTGTGGCGGTGTATCTGCCCATGGGCTACATGATTGGTGGTTACACCGTCTTTGTGCCTGTCGAATGGGTCCAACCGATTGCGATGACGGTTGAGGAAGCGATGCGCTCGTCGATGTTCGCATGGATGGCGCGGCCACCGACTTCTGCGGACAACACGCCCCGGCCTTGAACCGGTGTTTGAATGCTATCAATAAAATAGCTGTTGGCGCCCACCCCTCAAGGGCTGGAAGCCAAAATGATCTAAAAGCGCGGTTTGCGCTTAGTGGGTGCGCGAAGGGCCTGGGCCACGGCCGGCAATGTGCCGGAAAGTGATGCGGCCCTTGCTCAGATCGTAAGGCGACAGCTCCAGCGACACCTGGTCACCCGCCAGAATGCGGATGTGGTTCTTGCGCATCTTGCCGGAGGTGTAAGCCACCAGCTTGTGGCCGTTGTCCAGCGTCACGCGAAAGCGCGAGTCCGGCAGCACTTCGTTGACCAGTCCGTGCATTTCAATCAGTTCTTCTTTGGCCATGATGAAAACTCCTTGCGAATTTGAAA
>Ga0208514_100403_pt1 | contig 25453 bp, 24 predicted proteins | sample LakWasMet70_HOW9_2_FD_183900 | JGI IMG/M metagenome (GOLD analysis project Ga0208514, IMG submission 183900) | Freshwater sediment methanotrophic microbial communities from Lake Washington under simulated oxygen tension - Sediment Metagenome... | ecosystem: Environmental > Aquatic > Freshwater >...
TGCCCTGTTTGCGCCACTGACCATCGCTGAGCGGGTGCTGGGTGTCATGACCATTCAGTCCACCAAGGCCCACGCCTATGCGGAAAACGAGCGCCTGATTTTCCGGACCCTGTGCGCCTACACCGCCATTGCCATGGACAACGCGGTGGCCTACACCCATTTGCGCGACGCCAAGGACCAGTTGGTGGTGCAGGAGAAGCTGGCGGCGCTGGGGTCACTGGTAGCCGGTGTGGCGCATGAGCTCAACACCCCGATCGGCAACAGCCTGCTGACCGCCAGCACGCTGCAGCAGAACACGACGGCACTGGAAGCCGCGGCGGCCAGCGGAACCATGCGGCGCAGCACCCTCAGCGACTACATTGCATCAACCCAGGAGGGTTTGACCCTGGTCATCCGGGGGCTGCAATCCGCGGGGGGCCTGGTCCAGAGTTTCAAACAGGTCGCCGTGGACCGGGCCACCGAACAACGGCGCAGCTTTGAACTACTGCGCACCAGCCAGGAAGTGATTGCAACCCTGCAGCGCACGGTGCAGGTCGCAGGACACTGCCTGCTGGTCGACATACCCGCGGACATCACGCTGGACGGCTACCCCGGCCCCTACGGCCAGGTGCTGACCAACCTGATCAACAACGCCCTGTTGCATGCCTTTGGGAGCCGCAAGGGTGGGACCATGCAGCTGCAAGCCCAGCGGCTGCGCAGTGCCCACGTCGAGGTGCGCTTCAGTGATGACGGAGTGGGCATTGCGGCGGAGAACCTGACGCGGATTTTTGATCCCTTCTTCACGACCAAGATGGGGCAAGGTGGCAGCGGGCTGGGCATGTCCATCAGCTACAACATTGTCACATCGCTATTTGGAGGTGAATTTGAGGTCAGCAGCAGTCCCGGCAAGGGCAGCTGTTTTGTGATGCGGCTGCCGCTGGAAGCGCCACAGCATGCGGATGCCGATCCGCTGATCCACCCGCACTAGCGGGGGCGTGTAGCCGCCGCGCTCACTTGGCCCGGGCGCTGGGCCGGTCTGCCACCCGGTCCCGCCAGGCCTGCAGCGCCGGCATGCCTTCGCGCCCCGGAACAAACTTCATCAGCTTGGCAAATTCAATGGCACAAAAGGCGGTGATGTCGGCGATGGTGAAGCGCTCACCGGCAATCCAGGGCTGGCGCTCGAGCATGTGGTCAAACCAGAGTGCCACCTCACGCACCTTTTGGGCCTGCGAGTGGCCGAAATCAGGGAACTGTGGCCGCTCCAGCGGCGCCAGACCCGGATGCGTATGGCGCACGGTGTTGGCAATGCCCGCAAGCAGGTACAGTTCGGCGCGGCGGTCGGCCATTTCGATAAAGGCCCGCTCTTCGGCATTCACGCCCATGAGATTGGGCTCGGGGTAAAGCCCTTCCAGAAAGGTACAGATGGCACGGGTTTCGGTCAACACCCTGCCGTCATCGAGTTCCAGTGCTGGCACCTTGGCCAGCGGGCTCTTGGCCCGGTAGGCTTCGCCCATATGCTCCTGCGCATTGAGGTCCACATTCACCAGATCGATGCCGGTGATGTTTTTTTCGACCATGAACATCATCACGCGCCGGGGACTTGGGGCGCCGGGGGATATATACAGTTTCATTGCGTCAGACTCCTGCCTTGGTGGACTGGCCCGTTTCTACCATCGTGCGTGCCTGTTCGACAAATTGCCGCGCCGTCTCTTCGTCCTGTGTCAAATCGCGAGCCGATGGCGGGTTCAGCAGGCCACGCTGCACGGCGGGACGCGCGCGAATGGCATTCAGCCAACGTTGCAGGTGCGGCAAGTCGTCAACCGCCACCCCCGACCATTTGTGCGTGCGCACCCAGGCCCAGTTGGCGATGTCGGCAATGGAATAGTCACCAGCCAGGAATTCGTGGTCCTTGAGGTGGCCATCGAGCACCCGAAAGAGCCGCTTGCTCTCGCCCTGGTAGCGGTCAATGGCAGGCTGGATTTTTTCAGGGAAATAGCGGTAAAACACATTGGCCTGGCCCATCATGGGTCCGATGCCGCCCATCTGGAACATCAGCCACTGCAGGACCCTGGATCGGCCCTTGGCATCGGTTGGCATCAGCCGGCCCGTCTTCTCGGCCAGATACACCAAGCAGGCACCCGATTCGAAAACCGCGAAGTCGTCTTCGTCACGGTCCACGATGGCGGGAATACGGCCATTGGGGCAGATGGCCAAATACTCCGGGCTTTTTTGCTCCCCCTTGGCCAGATCCAGTACCTTCAGGGTGTACGGCAGTGCCAGTTCTTCGAGGGCAATCGAGACTTTGTGGCCATTGGGTGTGGCGGCAGTGTAGAGATCAATCATGGGCTCATATTAGCCCATGAACCCCAGGTTGGTGGGGTAGTCCGGCCGCCCCGCGGCGGCCCCGAAGTGCCGCAGGTTGGGCAAGATGCCCGCCAGCTCGCCATCGGCCACGCCGAACCAGTTGGCCAGCGTGGCCGCGTATTGGTCCACCGACGTGGAGGGCAACAGCCGGCCCTGCCCCACATGCCACTGGTCCTGAGCCGCGGCCGTGCTGCTTACGCTGACAGGAGGTGGCGTGCCATAGAACGCAGCACCCTTCACAGCGCCACCGACCATGAAGTGGTGGCTGCCCCAGCCGTGGTCGGAGCCATCACCGTTTGAGGCCAGCGTGCGGCCAAAATCCGATGCTGTGAAAGCCGTCACCTGGTTGGACACGCCCAACTCCACCGTGGCGTTGTAGAACGCTGTCATGGCAGCACTGACCCTGCCGAGCAGGGTGGGGTGTTGCGCGATCAGGTTGTCGTGCAGGTCAAAGCCACCAATTGACACCATGAAGACCTGTCGTTTGGCACCCAGGCTGTTGCGGGCCCCGATCAGGCGTGCCACCATCTTGAGTTGATCGGCCAGGGAGTTGCCGGTGGGAAACACCGTGGCCAGGCTGGAAGCTGCCAGCCCGTTAGAAATTTGGGACTCCGCACCAATGGCACGGGTCGTCACCCGGTTGTACTCGTTCTCCAGCATATGGGTTCGCGGTTGCTGCACAAGCCCCGCCAACGCGGTCTTGACGGCGCTGGACCCGTAGACATTGTTCTTGACCCCATTGATGGCCACCGCACCACCCGTGCTGACCTGGTAGGACAGGGCGCTGTCGCCGGACAGAAAGACCGCATTGCCAGTCACATTGATACAGGTGAACAGCGAGTTGGCGTTGCCCGACAACGCCAGGTCGCCGATGTTGCCGCCCCAGCCGATGGTGGAGCCCTCGGGTGACGAAGACTGCCAGACGGACTGCTGGTCGTTATGCGAAAACAGTTTGGGCGGTAACGGAAAATTGGCGCGGTCCGAACCACTGTATTGCGCCTTGGTCAGCGGGACGACCAATGGCCCCACGTTGAGCTGCACCGCAGCTTTGCCACTGTTGAACAGGTTGGCCAGCCCGGTCATGGACGGATGCAGCGCGTACTGGCGCCCGCCTGCCAGCGGTGTAGACGGATTGAGCACGGTCGAGCCCAGCGCCGACTTCGCCAATGCAATGCCACCAGCCGTCTGGCCCGCACCACCGCCGCGTATCGTGCTATACAAGTTGTAGCTTGGATCGTCATAGGTCACAACCGTGTTGGCATAGTCGTTGCCACCGTAGAAGAACACGCAGACCAGCGCCTTGTAGTCGGTGGCATCAAATGCAGCGGCCTCGCCCATGGCGGCCAGGTTGAGCGCAAACGGCAGCGCGGTGCCGGTCAGTGCAAGCTGGGAACTGCGGCGCAGAAAGGCGCGGCGGGTATGAAGGTCAGGCTGGAGCAGGTGCATGGCTAGTCCTATTTTTGAATCAGGTATTCACTGGACGCCATGACCAGCAAAACAGCGGCGGCCACGCGGTTGCGCTTGACGCTGTCGGTGCTGCTGGCGGTAACAGGCGTCGCGTTGAGTGCGGTCACGATCAGCGTCTGGTTGGCCTCCGACATCTGCCCCGCGCACAACAACAGGTTGAGGCGTTTGACCAGGGCCGTTGCGTCGGTCACCAGCGCCAGCTCTGCGGTGTAGGCGGCCGTGATGTCATAGCCATTGGTCGCGTTGCTGGTGCTTTGCGGCAGGTCCGGCGCATTGACGAAGATGCCATTGCGAATGGTGGTTTGCATGGCGTTGAGGTAGCCGCCCACGCTGCTCTCATTGACCAGCTGGAACTCGGGCGCCGGCGTCAGCGAGGCACTCAGGGCGGTGCTGGGGGGCACATAGCCGGGGCGGAAGAAATTGAAGACGCTGGGCGAACGCAGCGGGCTCTGGCCGATGCGGGACGCCGGGTCGCTGAGGTCACCTATCTTCCAGCTCCCGCGCGCCGACGTGATGCCAAAGGTGCGCCCCCACTGCACCAGCCGCAGCATGGGCTCACGCAACTTGCCAAAACCGGTCTGGGACAGACCGGCAGGACCGCGCGCCTCGTCATCGAGCAGGACTGCCTTGAATACAGCCGACAAATCGCCCCGCACGCCGGCCCCGTTGTTGTTGAACGCACTGGCGACCCGGGCCACATAGGCCGGACTGGGGTTGCTGGTCACCAGCCGCTGGATCATCTGCTTGCCGAAGAAGGGCCCCACATTGGGGTGGTTGAACAGCGTGTCCAGCGCCGTCTTCATTGCGGTCACGCCATCGGTATTGGCCGGTACTGTGGTACCCAGGAAAGTAGCAGCCAGCGCCGAGTGGTTGGCGGCGTTCAGGCGCATGGGAATCCGCGTGAAAACAGTGTTCGGAATGGTGCGACCGCTGATCGGCTCGACCGTGGTGACGTTCTGGGTCTGGTCAAAATCCCAACCCGTGAAGACCCGCGCAATGTTCGTGATGTCGCTTTGGGTATAGGTTTCCTGCTTGTTGCCGTTGCTGTCACGCTTCTCGGTTCCATCAGTGTTGAGCAGGTACAGGCCCAGCGTGAACAGCTGCATCACCTCGCGCCCATAATTTTCGTCGGGCGCGCGGCCAGTGGCCACGTTTTCCTTCAGGTTGCCCTTGGTGTTGAGGTAATACCCCATGGCCGGATTCAGCGTGACATCCTGCAGAAGGTTGCGAAAGTTGCCAAACGCATTCGCAGACAGCATGTCCCACCATGCTGCAATGGCGTAGCTGCGCCAGCTGAAGTCCAGCCCGGTCAGTGACACGACAAAAAACTCGGACAGTGCCAGCGCAATGCGTTTGCGCACGGCATCGCTGGACGTCATGAGCTGGTTCCAGATCATGTAATCGCCGGGGTAGCTGTTGTCGTAATAATTGGTGGCGCCGTTGACGACGCCGTAGCCGCGCAGGTTCAGCCAGTCAAAGCCAGGCATGCTGGCGGGCGCCGCCATTTGCTCGGCCAGCCAGGGCGCGTAGCCCTTGCTGCGCACTGCTGCGATGTCCGCGTCGGAGGCCGAAAACTGGGCCTGAAGCAAAAAGCGGGCGGCTTCTTCGTCAGTGGCTGCGCTGGGGTAGCCAAACCCGCCGGGAGTCGTTGGCGTCGGCGTGGTGCCGGGTCCGGTTGCAGCGGCAGGGCCTCCACCACCCCCGCCGCCACACGCTGTTGCCAGGGCAGAAGCGGCGACCGCCGCACTGATCTTTGCGTGCAAGGCAAGGCTGTTCTGCGTTTCTTCAACCAGCTCGGTGTCTGACAATTCTGGGCCGTGCATAGTTTTGCATCCGTAACGACAAAACCAGCAGCTTAAGTGCAATATCTGCAGCGCAATCCGGACGAATGCGCTGCAACGCGCACCAAGTGTTACGGCGTGTAACAGGCGGCGCGCAGCACGTCGCGGGTTCGCACCGCCTCGCGCCGCGCGGCATCCGCAAAGTCGCTGCCGGACGACGCATACAGGATGGCGCGGGACGAATTCACGACAATGGGCGACACCGTTTCACCAGCGACCGCGCGCCAGCCGGCCTTGACCGTGGCCACCGCATCGCCGCCTTGGGCACCAACACCGGGTATCAGCAAGGGCACGGTGGGCGCCAGCGCGCGCACCCGTTCGATCTCCGCTGGATAGGTGGCCCCGACGACCAGTCCGAGCTGGCCATTGAGATTCCACGGGCCCTGCACCAGGCGCGCAATGTGTTCGTAGAGCAAGGGTTGGCCATCGACGGACGCCAGGCGCTGCGACTGCAAATCGTCACCGCCCGGGTTCGAGGTGCGGCACAGCAAAAAAGCGCCCTTGTCGTGGTACTTCAAATACGGGGCCACCGAATCAAAGCCCATGAACGGCGACAGGGTCACGGCGTCCGCACCATAACGTTCGAAGGCCTCGATGGCGTACTGCTCCGCGGTGCTGCCAATGTCGCCACGCTTGGCGTCCAATATGACGGGAACGTTGGGCGCTGCGCTGCGCATGTGGGCGATCAGGCGCTCCAGCTGGGCCTCGGCGCGGTGCGCCGCGAAATACGCGATCTGCGGTTTGAAAGCCATTGCCAGGTCGGCCGTGGCGTCCACGATGGCTGCGCAGAAATTAAAAATATGGCTGGCATCACCCCGCCACTGCTCGGGAAATTTGGCCGGTTCGGGGTCCAGCCCCACACACAACAGGGAGCCGTTTTGGCGCTCGGCGGTGCGCAACTGGTCTAGAAAAGTCATGGCCCCTATTGTAGGGAGGCGTCAACTCGCCGCCGGGCCGCCCCAAGGCGAGTTAGCCCCCTTGGGGGGCAGCGACCCGCGCAGCGGCGGAGCGTGGGGGCAATTCATCCAGAACATCCATCGCCAGACACAGGTCGGCCCAGGCCTTGGCCTTGTCAGCGCTGGCCCGCAGCAAGACCTTGGGGTGGTAGGTCACGACCACGGCAATGCCGCGGTACTGGTAGACCCGCCCGCGCTGCTTGCCCAGTGGAAGTGCGGCCTCCTGCGGGTGCTCTTCCAGCAGCAGTTGCGCGGCAAACCGGCCCATGGCCAGAATCACTCGGGGTTGGACCAATTGAATCTCGCGCTGCAGGTATTGGACACACTGCGCCAGTTCCGCGGCCTGCGGCAGCCGTCCCGGCGGCGGACGGCATTTGACAACGTTGCTCAGGTGCGCACCGGTGCGTGCGGCGCCGCCCCGGCTGGCACCTGCCGCCTTGAGCATGTTGTCCAGCAAGACGCCCGCCTGTTCGGCAAAGGGCCGGGCCAGACGGTCTTCGTCCTCGTCGGGCGGGTCCCCCACGACCAGCCAATCGGCCTGGGCGGGCGTGGCGTGTGCCTGCAGCGTGGAGTGCTTGCGCCCCGCACACAAGCCACAAGCCTGGCAGGCGGCCGCAGCCTGGGCGAGTTCGGTCCAGTCAAGGCCCTGTAACTCCAGAGGCTCACCAGCCGACGTGACGGCGGTCGGGGCAGCGACGGGCGCACGGGCAGGGTTGGTGGCAACGTTTGGCGCGATGGCCCTTGGCGGGGCCGGACTCGTCTGCCGTGGCGGTGCGGTGTCCACCGGCAGCAGCTCCAATGCATCGGGCTGCGCTGGCGTTTCTGGCAACCAGACGTGCACACCCATCTCGTGCAGCATGGCGCGTTGGCGGGAGTCGAGTTCAAGTGCCATCGTCGGCTTTCGGTGTATCCAGTTTCAGGCCCATGACAACTGCGTCTTCGCGTTGCCCATGGCCGGCTGGATAGTAGTCCTTGCGCAGCCCCACACGGGTGAAGCCGTGGGCCTCATAGACCCGCATGGCACGGGTATTGCCCACGCGCACTTCCAGCCACAGCCACCGGGCCGCCTGTCCGCGCGCCCAAAGCGTCAGCGCATCCAGCATCACGCGGGACCAGCCCTGGCGCTGGTACTCCGGTGCCACGGTAATGTTGAGCAAATGCACTTCTTCGACCCCTTGCATGGCCACAAAGTAGCCCAGCAGGGCATTTTCGGCCACCAGCATCTGGGCCTGGTAGCCCGACTGCAGCGCATCCAGAAAATTGGTCCGGTTCCACGGGTGGGCGTAGGCGCGCTGCTCCACCTGGACGACGTCTTCGACGCGTTCGGCCAACAGGGGTTCAAACCGGACTTCAACCGTGGTGCTGGTGTCAGACATGGTCAAGGACTGGTCGTAGTCAGGGCTGCTGCCTTTTCGGCCATGCGCTCGGCGGTGGTCTTGGCCACCTTGTCACGGATGTAGCTGGGCAGGGCGTGCTCGGCCGACACGGCTTTGCCCGCCGCCAGCAGCTGCGGTGCCAGTCGCAGCATGGCCGAGGCCGTCGGCAGCGCCGGGATGCGCAGCGCCGTCGCAGCGGCACTGTCATGCAACGCCACCCGCTCGCCATACACCGCAAACACATTGCCCGCCAGCACCCAGGGTGTTGGCGGCTCCGCAGACGCAGACGCAACACGGACCAACTCCTCCGGCTTCACCAGGGTGCTGCCGGCCAGTTCGGTCCAAAGCCCGCCGTCATACGCATAGCTTGCGCCGTACAGCTCATCCATGCGGGCATCCAGCAGCGCCGTCACCACAACCGACGGCTGCGCCGTGAGGCTGGCATAGCGCGCCTCCTCGGCGACGGCCAACAGGGAGTCCACGGCCAGCACCGGCACACCGGCACCAAAGGCCAGACCCTGGGCCACGGAACAGGCAGTGCGCAGGCCCGTGAAAGAGCCGGGTCCGCTGCCAAAGCAGATGGCATCGAGTGCGTCCAGGCGCAAACCGGCTCGCTGCATCAGGTCCAGAATGGCAGGGATCAGATCGGTCGATGCCCTGGCCCCACCTGATGCGGTGTGCTGCCACAGCTGCACCTGCCCGCCCACGGTGCGGGAGACCGCAATGGACATCATTTCGGTCCCGGTATCAAACGCCAGCAGTTTCATGGTTTGCGCCCCGTCGCCTTGGGGGACAGGGCGGCGAACCGGTTCTGAAAGGAGGTGAAAAACATCCAGCCGATTATCGGGGAAGCCGTTCCCCCGCTGCGCCGTAGGATAGGCCCGGAAGATAATGCCCCGATGCAAACCTCTGACTGGATCGGCTATGCCGCCGCAACCCTCACCACCGCCAGCTTTGTGCCGCAGGCGCTGCACACCTTCCGGACCAAGGATGTGCGCGGAATTTCCCTGGCCATGTACAGCGCCTTTGTCGTGGGCATCCTGCTATGGCTGGTCTACGGGCTGATGCTCGGCGCCTGGCCCATCGTGATTGCCAACGCCGTGACCCTGACGCTGGCGGCCGCCATCCTGACCATGAAACTGAAGTACCGCTGAGCCCGGCTTTGCACCTTTAAGCTGCTGGCTCCAAATAAAGTCGGTGTTTACCCCATAGCCCCCAAAAAGCTTTCCATTCCATAATTTGCTGTTCAAAACGAACGGTCGTTCTATTTAATGGAGAGAGCAATGAAACAATGGAAATGGGCAGCGGTCGCAGCAGGCTGCGTAGTCGTCTTGGCGGGTTGCGGCGGAGCAAGCGACGGTGCAAACACCACGCCCAAGACCATCGCTCCAGCAGCCAAAATCTTTGGCGACAGCATCATGGACAGTGGCACCTTTGGCTACAAGTTCACGATCCAGAGCGCCGACAAGGCCAACCCATTCCTGATCTTCCCCGAAGTCGTGGCCGCCAACTTTGGCGCACCCAAGCTGTGCCCGTTCTTCAACTTCAATGGCACGACCTTTGTACCCAACGCCTCCTGCACCAGCTTTGCAGTCGGTGGCGGTCGCATCAACAACCTGACCAATGCGTCGTCTCCCGGCAATGCCAATCCGTTCTCCATCACCTACCAGATGGCAGTGGGTTCCGCCACGCTGGCAACCACCGACCTGGTCATTGTGGATGGCGGCGGTAACGACCTGGCCGACCTGACCGGTGCCTACCTGGGTGCCACCACACCGGCTGGCATCGCAACCTATATGGGTCTGCTGAGCACCTTGCTGCCACAGGCCACTGTTTCCGCCATCATCGGCACACCCACCGCAACCAGCATGGGTACGGCGGCTGGCGCCTATGCGCAAGCCCTGGGCTCGACCCTGGCAGCGTCGGTCAAGGCCAACATTGTCGCGAAGGGCGTGACCAAGGTCGTGGTCGTCAACGTGCCGGACATCACCGTCACGCCGCGTTTCCTGGCCGTGCTGTCTGCAGTGGCTGCGTCACAAGGCACTGCGGCACGGGACGGCGTGCAGGCCGCCGTACGCGCCTGGACTACGGCGTTGAACACCAGCCTGGCAGCAGGTCTGGCGGGTACCGGTGTTCAGGTCTTTGATCTGAACGCAGAAGGCGCAAAGATTCTTGCTACACCGGCCCAATTTGGCTTTACCAACGTCACGACACCGGCTTGCCCCAAGGTTGCCGGCGGACTTGACAGCACCACAGGCCAGGCCAGCCTGAGCCAGCCAGCCACCGTGGTGGCCTGCAACTCGGCCAGCATGTCGGCCAATATCCCTGTCGGTGAGACCTCTGCCAACTGGTGGAAGGCCTACGCTTACTCGGACAATTTCCACCCCACACCGGCCCTGCACCAGCTGACGGGTCAGGCGATCAATCTGCAACTCGCCAGAGCGGGCTGGCTGTAATTCAAGGAGCACACATATCATGAAAAAAACAGCAAAACTCCTTCTGATCCCCGCCCTGCTGGCCTGCGCGGCTGCCGCGCAAGCGCAGTCTGCAGGAACCTGGATGGTGCGAGGCGGTGGTACCACCATCAAGCCCAACGTGTCCAGCGGTGACCTGACCGCCCCCAGCCTGGTGGGCACAAAGGCGAGCATCGACAGTTCGTCGCGCTTCTCCGGTGGCATCACCTACATGGTGGACAACAATTTTTCGATTGACGTGCCACTGGCAGTGCCGTTTCAGCACGACATTTCGGGTGACGGCGCCATTCTGGGCGCAGGCAAGATTGGCGATGTGAAGGCATTGCCCGCCACCGTGTTGGCCCAGTGGCGCTTCATGGAACCTGCTTCCGCGTTCCGTCCCTACGTGGGTATGGGCATTACCTACGCCGCTTTCTATGGCGCACGGTCTACTTCCACGTTGACCGCCATCACTGGCGGCACACCATCCAACCCGACCACCCTGTCAATCGAGTCCAAATGGGCGGCATCGGTACAGTTGGGCGCCAGCCTGGACATCGGTAAGAACTGGTTTTTGGACGCCAACTACACCTACACCCCGTTGAGCACCCGCACGACGTTATCTAGCGGACAGACGCTCGACGCCAAGATCGACCCCAGTTCGTTCAGCCTGGCTGTCGGCTACAAGTTCTGAGAACTTCTGCCAGTAACCCCACATGCAGCCTTCGGGCTGCTTTTTTTTGTGCGATGCTTGAACACCCTATGTATTCGCAACACTTCGGACTCTCCCAGGATCCGTTTTCCATCGCCCCGGACCCACGCTACCTCTTCATGAGTGAGCGCCACCGGGAGGCGCTGGCGCACCTGTTGTTTGGCGTGGCGGCGCCCGATACCCACGCGGGAACAGGCGGAACCGGTGGTGGCACGGGTGGCGGCTTTGTGCTGCTGACCGGCGACATCGGCACCGGCAAGACCACGATCTGCCGCTGCTTTCTGGAACAGATTCCGAGCGGCTGCCATGTGGCCTACATCTTCAACCCCAAGCTCACGGTCACGGAACTGCTGCAGTCCATCTGCGAAGAGTTCCACATCGCGGTCACCCCGGCCGCCGCGCAAACGCCAACGCCCAAGACCTACATCGATGCGCTGAATGCCTTCCTGCTGCAAAGCCATGCGGCGGGACAGAGCTGCGTGCTCATCATTGACGAAGCCCAGAACCTGCACAGCGACGTGCTGGAGCAGCTGCGCCTGCTGACCAACCTGGAAACCAATGCCCGCAAACTGCTGCAGATCGTGCTGATCGGCCAGCCCGAACTGCGTACCATGCTGGCCCGGCCCGAGTTGGAACAACTGGCCCAGCGCGTGATCGCCCGTTTCCACCTGGACGCACTCTCCGAGTCCGAAAGCGCGCACTACATTGCGCACCGCCTGGCCGTGGCGGGCCAAACCGGCCCCAGCCCCTTTGACCGGCGGGCATTGCAACGCATCCATCGCCTGGCGCGCGGCGTGCCACGGCGCATCAATCTGCTGTGCGGGCGCGCCCTGCTGGGGGCCTGGGCCAACGGACTGGATCGGGTCAACACCAAGGTGGTCGACAAGGCAGCGGCGGAGGTTTTTGGGGCCGGGCATCCGGCTGCCGCTGGCCAAAGCCTGGCGTCCAAGGCCTGGCTGCTCGGTGCTGCCGGACTGCTGGTGGCCACTGCGCTGGGCGGCGTTGCGGTGTACCGCGGGCAAACTGCGCCCCGGTCGGTGAGCCTGGTGGCCGCACCCGCGCAGACCGCCGCAGCGCATCCCCCAGCGACCAACACGCCGGAACTGATACCGCCCACCCGCGCAGCTTCCGCGGTACCGCCATCGCCCGCGGTTGAACCCCTGGAGGCGCTGCTCCCGCAAATGCCGGGTGACATTCAGGTCGCCTGGGCGGCACTGGGCCGCCAGTGGCATCTGGCGGCCGATGCGGCCAACCCCTGTGCAGGGGCAGACGCGGCAGGTTCCTCGCTGCAGTGCTACCGCACCGGCAACCTGACGGTGCCACAGTTGCGCCAGCTGGGTCGCCCCGGCATCCTGACCCTGCAAGCCCACAGCGGCGCGCCGGTATTTGCCGTGCTGGTGGGCCTGACGGACCAACACGCGACGCTGCAATTGCCCTCGGGTCCGCACACGGTCAGCCTGATCGCGCTGACGCGCCTATGGCACGGTGATTTCGCCACCTTCTGGCGCGCGCCACAAGGCTACAGCCCCGCGGCACGCGGTGGCGGTTCGGCCCCCGCCCTTGCGGAGCTTGCCAGCCAGTTGGGAAAGCTCGATGGTGCGCCACCCCCGCTACCAGGGCTGGAGCCACAAGTCCTGGATGCCAACCTGAAGGCGCGGGTGCGGGATTTTCAAAGGGCGCATGGTCTCAAGGCCGATGGCCAGCCCGGCCCCATGACGTATATGCAGCTTGAAAGCGCCCTGGGCATCCAGCAACCCCGCCTGCACAACTATCCATTCACCGGTCCACGCTAAGCCATGTCCTTCATCCTTGATGCACTCCAGCGGGCCGATGCGGAACGCGCACGCGGCGCAGTCCCCGGGTTGCATGCGCGCCAGGTCAATAGCCCATATGACACTGGACGTGCCGGCTCCCGCAAAGGGTGGGCACTGGCCGTTACCGGCGTGCTGGCACTTGCGTTGGCTGCCATGGCCGTCTGGATGTGGATGGGCAACCCGCCTGCCGCAGTGGTCCCTGTGGCGTCCATGCCCATCGCGCAAACGGCGCGGACCACGGCACCCACGCCAGCCTCACCTGCAGCTGCAGGTGCAGCCATGGTCACCACCCCGCAGGCAGTCGCGCCACCCGTTGCAGCTGCGCAGCCGCCCAAGCCGGCACCGATGGCGCCGAACCTGTCGCCCCGGCGGCCGTCCAGCGCTGCCAAGGCACCCGCCAGCCCCGCCAAGGACGTGGTTGCAGCCGCCGCGCCAACGGCGCCCCTCTTGAGTGAACTGCCCGAAGACATTCGGCGCCAAATCCCGCCACTGGGTATCAGCGGCGCCGTCTACTCGGACAACCCGGCGCAACGGCTGCTGCTGGTCAACGGCCAGGTGCTGGGACAAGGCAGCCTGGCCGCACCGGATGTGACGCTGGTGGAGATTCGCGCCAGCAGTTCAGAGTTCAGTTTTCGCGGGACCCGCTTTCGCATCGCGCACTAATCAAGCCAAGCGTGGTGGCCATATCACTCCGCGCTGGCGCGCTGCAATCGGTCGCGCACGCCTTCCCACTCCAGCGCGTCGGGCGGGGTTTCCACCCAGATCAGTTTGACGGCTGCATCGTCAAAGCCGCGCAGCACGGCAAACAGTTGCTGGGCCGTCGCCGCCGCATCGTCGGGCATGCGCCGCAGCACAATGGACAGGGGCACCTTTTTCAGGGGTGATCGGGCATACACGGCGATGGTCGGTTTGGCGTTGCCGCCACCCGGGACCATCACCTCACCCAGCAGGTCCACCGCGGTTTGCAGGGCCTTGGCATCCATCAGCCGCAGCCGGGCGTTGGGCGCGTAGTGCGACTCCAGTGTGCCCGAGGCCCTTGGTGCCTTTTTGACCTCCAGCCCTCGTTGTTCCTGCTCCAACAGCTCTTCTTTTGATAGCAATTTGCGTCCGCAGGCCTGCTCCACCTGCAGGCGGCTGATGGAGCCCGGACGCAGCAGCACCGGCGCGCCTCGGGTGCAATCGATGATGGTGGACTCAATGCCCAGGTCGCAGGGGCCGCCATCCAGGATCAGCAGATCCGGGCCCAACTCGCTGGCCACGTGTGCCGCCGTGGTCGGGCTGACGCGGCCAAAGCGGTTGGCACTGGGCGCGGCCACGCCCCACACCCGCGCCTGACCAGGCGAGGCATCGTGCAGTGCGCGCAACACGGCCTGCGCCGCCGGGTGCGCCGGGCAGCGCAGGCCAATCGAGTCTTGCCCGCCGGCCGCTGCGGCACCGACACCGGCGCGGCGCGGCAGGATCAGGGTCAGCGGTCCGGGCCAGAAGGCCGACATCAGCTGCTGCGCAAATGGCGGCACCTGGGCGGCAAAGTGCGCGGCACCCGACATGCCACCGTCTTGCGCCGACACGTGCACGATCAGCGGGTGGTCGGCCGGGCGGCCCTTGGCGGCAAAAATCCTGGCCACGGCCGCGTCGTTGTCGGCATCCGCCCCGAGGCCGTAAACCGTCTCGGTGGGTAAACCAATCAACTCACCCGCCCTCACGGCGGCTGCGCAGGCAGTGATGGATGCAGGAGCAGAGGCAGGCAGGATCATGGCGGGGCTCAGAACGCCGCGATGCCCAGCAGGCTGGCGGCCTGCAAGGCGGTGGCGCGCACCTGTTCCACACTGGCCCCGGTCACCGTCAGGTGGCCCATCTTGCGGCCCTTGCTGGCCGTGGCCTTGCCATACAGGTGCAAGTGTGTGCCGGGCAGGGCCAGCACCTGGGCCCACGGCGGCGTGCCGTCCACAGGCCAGATATCGCCCAGCAGGTTGAGCATGATGGACGGGCTGTGCTGGCGCGGCTGCGTCAGCGGCAGGCCGGCCAGGGTGCGCACCTGCAGCTCGAACTGCGACACATCGCAGGCGTCCATGCTGTAGTGGCCGCTGTTGTGCGGGCGCGGCGCCATCTCGTTGACGACCAGGCCGCCCAAGGCCTGCGCCGCCGCCGAGTCGGGCTCCAGCACGAAAAACTCCACGCACAGCACACCCACATACTGCACACCGTTTGCTATAGATTTTGCAGCAACAACTGCCCGTTCCACGAGGGCTGGAGGCAGATTTCCTTCATAGACTTCGGTCACCGCCAGAATGCCGTCGCGGTGCAGGTTGCGCTGCACCGGCAGGTTGACGCACGTGCCATCGGCGCCGCGCGCCACGATGACCGAGCACTCCAGTTGCAGCGGCAGCATTTTTTCCAGCACGCAGGGCACGTGCTTGAGTTCGGCCCAGGCGGCCTCCAACGCGGCCCGGTTGGCCACGCGGATCTGGCCCTTGCCGTCATAGCCCATGCGGGCGGTTTTCAGGATGCCGGGCAGCAGATCGTCCATGACCGCTGCCAACTGCACGGGCGTCTCGATGACGGCGTAGGGCGCCACCGGCACACCGCACTCCTCAAAATGCGACTTCTCCCGTGCCCTATCCTGGGCAATGGCGACTCCATTGGCACCCGGCGACACCCGCACGCTGTGGGCCAGCGTGGCCAGCGAATGGGCGGGCACGTTTTCAAACTCGGTCGTCACCGCCACGCAACGCGCGGCCAACTGTTCCAGCCCCGCCGGGTCGGTATAGGCCGTCTGGATGTGGTGGTGGCTGACGCGCCCGGCCGGGCTCAGGGGATCGGGGTCCAGCACGGCGGTGAAGTAGCCCATGCGCTGGGCGGCATGCACAAACATGCGCCCCAACTGGCCGCCGCCCATGACGCCAAGTGTGATCTCAGAGCTCATGCGACCTGCCGCCGGGCCGCCCCAAGGCAGGTCAGCCCCCTCGGGGGGCAGCGACCCGTGCAACGGTGGAGCGTGGGGGCTCATAAAGCGGGTGGCACGGTCATGCCGCGGGCTACTTCGGTCTGGTGGGCCCGGTACTCGTCAAGCTTGACGCGCAATGTGGGGTGGTCGGCCGCCAACATGGCCACGGCAAACAGGGCCGCATTGGCCGCACCGGCCGCGCCGATGGCGAAGGTGGCTACCGGCACGCCCTTGGGCATTTGCACGATGCTGTGCAACGAATCCACACCCGACAAATGCTTGCTGGCCACCGGCACGCCCAAAATGGGCACCGTGGTCTTGGCTGCCAGCATGCCCGGCAGATGGGCCGCACCCCCGGCCCCGGCGATGATGGCGCGCAAGCCGCGCCCCGCTGCCGCCTCGGCATAGGCAAACATGTCGTCCGGCATGCGGTGGGCCGAAACCACCTTGGCCTCGTGGCTGATGCCAAACTGCTGGAGAATCTGCACTGCATGCTGCATGGTGTCCCAGTCGGAGCTGGAACCCATGACGACACCGATTTGAATGTTCATAGAATGTTGAGGACAGAGGTGAAGGGCAGAGCGGACGTCTGCCCCGCAATGTTTCAGGATTTTACTTTTTCGCCTTGAGCGACTCCAAATGATCAACGTCACCATAGAAAATTTCGAAACCGAAGTGGTCGCCGCTTCCGCCACAGTCCCCGTGCTGGTGGACTTCTGGGCACCGTGGTGCGGACCCTGCAAGGTCATAGGGCCTATCCTGGAAACACTCGAGGCCGAATACGAAGGCCGCTTCAAGCTGGTCAAGATCGACTCGGACGAGCAGCAGGAACTGGCCCAGGCCTTTGGCATCCGCTCCATCCCGACCTGCGTGCTGATGGTCGGCGGCAAGCCGGTCGATGGCTTCATGGGCGCAAAGCCGGCGAGCGAAGTCAAGGCCTTTCTGGACAAGCACGTGCCCGGTGAAAGCGCGCTGGACGCGGCATCCGACGCGGACGAGGCCCAGGCACTGCTGGAAGCCGGCGACCCACAAGCGGCGCTAGCCAAGCTGGCCGATGCGCTGGCCCTGGACCCCGGCAATGACGAAACTCGGTTTGAATACGTGAAACTCTTGATCAGCCTGGGTGGCCTGGAGGAAGCCGGTGCCATATTGGCACCCAAACTGGCCGAGGTTCCCCGCAAGCTGGCGTTTGACGCGCTGGGCCACTGGCTGGGCGCGATGGTGTTTTCCACCAAGCCGCCGTATGACAGCTGGACGGTGGAACAGTTTGACGCGCAGATCGCCCTGAACAAGCGCGACTTTGACACCCGTTTTGCCAAGGCCCGCCTGCTGATGGCCGCTGGCGAGTGGGTCGCCGCCATGGACGAGCTACTGGAGATCATCATGCGCGACAAGAAGTGGGGCAATGAAGCTCCCCGCAAGACCATGGTCGCCATCCTGGAACTGTTGACTCCCCCCAAGCCCAGGGTTGACCCACTGGCCACTGGCAAGACGGCCGGTGGCATCGAGATTGCAGGCAAATCCGCCGCTGTGCTGGAGCCGCAGGCCCAGTTGGTCGCGACGTATCGGCGCAAGCTGAGCATGGCGCTGAACTAGCCAAGCGGCACCATCGAACCACCATGACGCCGCCAAAGCTGCTGATTTGGCTATTGGGCGTTGTTGCGTTGGCCGGCTTGCTGGCACCCGCAGCGGTCGGCGCATCCGTGGGCGAGCCCACAACCTCCCTCAGCCAGTACAAGGTTGACGGCTGGCAAACGGAACAGGGTCTGCCCCTGAACACCGTGCAATCGCTGTTCCAGACCCGCGATGGCTACCTCTGGGTGGGCACCGCAGGTGGACTCTCCCGCTTCGATGGCGTCCGCTTCACCACCTTCGACTCGGCCCAGGCTCCGGAGATGGCCTCCCAGCCTATTTTTGGTTTCATGGAAGATGTGCAGGGCAACCTCTGGATTGGCAACACCAAAGGCGCATCCATTTATCGCAATGGGGTGTTTCAGGTGGCCATCACCCCCGAAGTGACCGCCAGCCGGCGGGTCTGGGCCTTTGCACAGGCAGCCGATGGCGCCGTGTGGGCGGCCACCGAGAACGGTCTGGTGCGCTGGGACAAAGGCGTCACCAAGCTCTACCAGCAGGCGGATGGGCTGCCAACGAACCGCTTGCGCTCGCTCGCGTTTGACCGGGAGGGGACCCTGTGGATCGGCACCTCGGGCGGGGGGCTTGTTGCGTTCTCCGGCGGTCAGTTCAGGACCCTGAATCCGGCGAACGGGTTCCCCCATCTGGAGGTTCGCTCGGTACTCGCCGACCCGAAGGGCGGGGTCTGGGCAGCAACGGCGGGCGGGGGGCTGGCCCATGTCGATCAGGGGATTGTCAAAACCTACACCGTCGCGGACGGACTTCCCACCGACCAGCTCACGATGCTCGCGCGTGACGCACAAGGCTCGCTGTGGATCGGCACCTGGGGCGCCGGTGTCAGCCGTTTCAGCGATGGCCGCTTCACGTCGATCTCCACCGCCGGCGGCCTCGCCGGGGAGCACATCTGGTCCCTGCAGGTCGACCGCGAGGGCAGCGTCTGGATTGGCACCTGGGTGGGCGGGCTGAACCGTCTGCGCGACCGGCCATTCACGGTGTTCGGTACGCCCGAGGGGCTGTCCGGCGACAACACGCGCTCTGTGCTGCATGCGCGCAACGGCGTCACGTGGGTGGGCACGGCAGGTGGCGGGCTCAACCGCATAGAAGGCGGTCAGACCACGAGCCTGCGCAAGAAAGACGGGTTACCGGCTGACGAAGTATCGAGTCTGATGGAAGACCGTGAGGAGTCCCTTTGGATCGGCACCTATACGGCGGGAGTTGCCCGGCTGCGCAAGGGAAAAATCGACACCTTTGGAATGGCCCAGGGACTGCCGCATGCGGAGATTCGTGTGCTGTTCCAGGATAGCAAGGGCGTGGTGTGGGCCGGAACCCGCGCCGGTCTGGCCCGATTCGACGGCACGGCATTTGCCGCCGTGCGCGAGCCCGGTGCGCCGCTGGAAGGGGTGTCCAACATCCTGGAAGACCGCAGCGGAACCCTCTGGTTTGGAACCCCGGGTCAGGGGCTGTACCGCTTGCGCGATGGCGTCTTTGCCACGCTCACCACGGCCGATGGTTTGGTGTCGAACTGGATTATGTCGCTGTACCAGGATACAGCCTCCAGCCTGTGGATAGGCACCAGCGGGCAGGGGCTGAACCGCCTGCGGGACGGTCAGCTGGCTTCCATTCGCCCCTTGGATGGGCTGTGGGATGGCAGCGCGCTGACTATCCTGGAAGACCGCACGGGCCACCTCTGGATGACCTGCAATCGTGGGTTCTACCGGGTGTCCCGCGCCGAGCTGGACGCCTTTGCCGAGAAGCGCATCGCCAAGGTCAACTCGACAGGGTATGGCCCCGGAGATGCGTTGCGCAGTACATCCTTTGCCGGCGGGCTGCAACCGGCAGGGGGAATTGATGCGCGCGGCCACGTCTGGCTGCCGTCAGCCAGCGGACTGGTGATTGTTGACCCGTTGCACCTGCCGGGCTCGGGCAAGCCGCCGGCCGTCAGCCTGGAGGGCGTGCGCGTGGATGGCGTGAACCAGGCCAACGGCGCGGAGGTCATCCTTCCGCCCGGCTCGGTTCCCTTGTCGATCCGGTACACGGCCATGACCCTGCTGAATGCAGACCGGGCCCGCTTTCGTTACCAACTGGACGGCATCACGCGTGACTGGATGGATGCGGGACGCAGCCGTGAAGCATCTTTCCCGGCCTTGCCCCATGGTAGCTACCGCTTTCGGGTGGCAGCGTCCATCGACGGGCAGAACTGGAGCGAGGCCGACCAGTCGCTGCCCATCGTGGTGAAGCCTTATTTCCACCAAACCGCCTGGTTCATGGTGTTGGCGCTGTTGGCGACCCTGGGCGCCATCGTCGCACTGTTCCGTCTGCGTACCCACAGTCTGAGGGCCAGACATGCCGAGATGGAGCGGTTGGTGGCGCAAAGGACGGAAGAGCTGCGGCTGGCGAATGAACACCTGTCCCACATCTCGTTCATCGATGCCCTGACCGGTCTTGCGAACCGCCGCCGGCTCGACGAAGCACTGGAGCATGAATGGCGCCGCGCCTGCCGCTCCCACACTTCGCTTGCGGTGGTGATAGCCGACATTGACCATTTCAAGCAGTACAACGACACCTTGGGGCACCCGCAGGGAGACCGGTGTCTGGTCGCGGTGGCCGAAGTCTTCCTGCAATCTTTGGGGCGTGCCGGCGACCTGGCGGCACGGTATGGAGGCGAAGAGTTCGTGGTCCTGATGCCGGGTGCAGACCACGCGGCCGCCACGGCATTTGCCGAGAGCCTGCGCGCAGCCTGCGAGGCACGCGCCATTGCGCACCCGGCGTCTTCCGTTGGCCCGGTGGTGACCATCAGTTTGGGGGTGGCTTCGTGCATTCCTTTCGAAGATATGTCCCCTTCCTACCTGTTCGCAGAAGCCGACGCAGCGCTGTACCGGGCGAAGCAGGCCGGTCGCAACCGGGTCTGTTGAGCGGTTTTCGCGCCGCCCTCAGACAAACATCCCACCCGAAACTTCAATGCGCTGTGCATTGACCCAGCGGCTACCCGGGCCCACCAGCGCGGCCACCATGGCGCCAATGTCATCGGCCTCACCCACACGCCCCAGCGCCGTCTGGGACGCCACAAAGGCGTTGAGTGCTGCGTTGTCGCGCACGGCGCCACCGCCAAAGTCGGTGGCGATGGCGCCGGGTGCCACGGTGTTGACTGCGATGCCGCGCGGCCCCAACTCTTTTGCCATGTAGCGGGTCATCACCTCCACTGCGCCTTTCATGGACGCGTAGGCGCTGTAGCCCGGCAACGCAAAACGGGTCAAACCACTGGACAGGTTGACGATGCGGCCACCATCGGCCAGCAGCGGCAGCAGCTTTTGCGTCAAGAAGAAAACGCCCTTGAAGTGCACGTTCACCAAGTCGTCAAATTGCGCTTCGGTGGTGTCTATCAGCGACGCATGGGTGCCGGTCCCTGCGTTGTTGACCAGCACGTTGAAGGTGCTGCGCTGCCACCGCGTCTGCAACGCAGTGCGCACCTGCTCCGTAAAGTCGGCAATACGGCTGCTGTCGGCCACGTTCAGTTGCAGCGCCACGGCCTTGCGGCCCAGGGCTTCGATCTGCGCAACTGTGGCCGCAGCCTGCGCCTGCTGGGATTGGTAGGTCAGGATGATGTCGTGGCCCTGGCGGGCCAGGTGCAGGGCAGTACTTTGGCCCAGCCCGCGGCTGGCGCCAGTGACGAGGGCGATGGGGGTGGATGGGGTGGTCATGCTGCGGTCCTTTTGAATGGGTGGTGAATGGACTGCAGTCTATTAATCTGAAATGGTTAGATAAATAGGCGATAAACGATTTGTTTGTTCAATAAAATTGAACAATGAGCCTGCTGAACCAGATGCGCATCTTCACCCGCGTGGCCGAACTGGCTAGCTTCACCGGCGCGGCCACCGACCTGGGCCTGCCCAAGGCCAGCGTGTCTACGGCCGTGCAACAGCTGGAGCAGGCCCTGGGCACGCGGCTACTGCACCGCACCACCCGCAGCGTGGTGTTGACGCAGGACGGCCAGGCGTTTTACGAGCGCGGCAAGGACGCGCTGGCCGACATGGACGAGTTGCAGACCATGTTCCAGCTACCCGCCTCGAACGCACTGACAGGGCGCATCCGCATCGACATGTCGACCATCCTGGCGCGCTGTGCGGTGCTGCCACGGCTGCACGAACTGCTGGCGCAACACCCCCAACTGGAGATTGAACTGAGCAGCACCGAGCGCCGCGTGGATCTGGTTAGCGAGGGCTTTGACTGCGTGGTGCGCGCCGGCAAGGTGACGGATCCCGGGCTGATTGCTAGAACCCTCTGTGCCATGCCCATGGTGAACTGCGCCAGTCCCGACTATCTGGCGCGGCGCGGCACGCCGCGATCACTGGACGATCTGGCAGACCACGACCTGGTTCACTTCGCTGCCACGCTGGGCGCCAAGTGTGGCGGTTTCGAATATGTGGTGAACGGCAAAGACTGCGCACTGTCGATGGTGGGACCCGTCACCGTCAACAACGCCGAGGCCTACCAGGCCGCCTGCCTGGCGGGCCTGGGCCTGATCCAGGCCCCGTTGCCCGGCGCACGCGAGCTGCTGGAACAGGGCCGCCTGGTGGAGGTGTTGCCGGAGTACACGGCCCGGCCCATGCCGCTGTCACTGGTGTACGCCAACCGGCGCAACCTGCCGGCCCGGGTGCGCGTGGTGATGGACTGGCTCAGCCAGGTGTTGGAACGCTATGTGCAGCCGTTGGAGTACGGACAACCCTGACCAGATCGGCCGCAACCAACACGCTGCGAATGGCGCGCACCACCAGATCAGGACGATCGCGGTGGATGTGGTGGCCACTGTGGTCGCAAACCTTGATCCGACCTTTGGCCGACATGCCCGCCATGCTGCTTTGACCGTCGGCCCATGCACGCGCAACTCCGCGCGGCCAGTGAAGCACACGGCGGTGGTGGGTGAGCACCCTCAAGGGAACATTGGGAAACGTTCCTGTGGAACGCGCCTGCCGCGTTGTGGTCGGCGCAGCTTCCAGCTCCCTGCGCATCGCCGAACGCCCCCACATGAACAGCGCAAGCGGTGGTTCGTACAGCAGGCGCAGCAAACCCATCTTCTTACATCTCAGAACAAAGTTGGCGTCTCTGGCATCAACCAGCACGACGCCAGCCACTTCCTGTGGGTAGGTCCGCGCAAACAATTTGACGATGGTGCCACCCAAAGAATGCCCCACCAGGATATAGGGCGACGGAAAGTTTTCCGCCTGCAGCATCGCCCGCAATTCTTCAACAATTTGTGCGCCATCGCGGGCCAGAGTCGACCCCTCGCTCTGCCCATACCCTGCCCGGTCATAGGCCACTACACGGGCCCTCTCACTCAATGCATTGAAGACGGGTGCCCACACCTCTTTGCCCTTGCCCAGGCCGGACTCGAAAACCACGGTGTGCTTCCCCGCTCCCGCAGTGACATAGGAGCGAACGCCAAACCGGGTATGGCTGAGCCGGGCGGCAGGGAGATTCTCTATCTCTTCCTGAAATCCACGCTCCTTATCGGTTCGTAGTATTTTGCGCAGTAGAGTGGGCAACCATTGCCGCACACCATTTTCCAGCAGTGCCATTATTTGAAACCCATTTCCCGACGATTGCGAAAGCATTCGACCGTGCTATGCAGGTCGCAACTCTATGTCAGGAACTGGGTGTTTCAGCGCATGGCCACGGCACAAATGCGTAACAAACTGTTGGGCTCTGTTACTGTTTTCTCCACCGCAAAAGAATGACGTGACTCGCCAACGAAGGTTGTGTGTCGTGCTAGGCGACCATACTCTGCCGCACGCTTGGAGAGATCAATTCAAACGGAGAGCGTGCCAACGGTGCCGGGCTGTGCTCGGTGGCCAGCACGCGCTGGGCATTGAGGCTGCTGATGGGAATGCTGGCGTCCTGCGGGATGCCGCCCGATAACTGCAACGCCAGGTAACGTCCGCAACAAACCCGCAGGAACGAGGCGAAGTTGTCCACTTCGCCGCGCTCCTGCACCAGTTCGTCGTACAGCTTGGTGCACAGCTGGGGCACGCGCATGCCATCGCGGCTGGCGATGTCGGCCAACACATTCCAGAACAGGTTCTCCAGACGGATGCTGGTCGCCACTCCATGCAAGCGCACGGAGCGCACGCGGCAATCGTACAGGTGGGGATCGGCGCTGATAAAGACTTGGCACATGGTGACTCTCCTGCTACGCGTTCACGAGCCCGCCATCATGCAGCGCATGGCGGCAGGCGTCAATGCGTGATTTTTGTACCCAAAACTACCAGGAATTGGGCAATCCAGGCCGGATGCGCAGGCCACGCCGGTGCAGTGACCAGATTGCCATCCGTATGGGCAGCATCGATCGCGATATCGGCATAAGTGCCACCAGCGCGCTCCACTTCCACGCGGCAGGCAGGGTAGGCAGAACAGGTGCGCCCCTTGAGCACATCGGCTCCTGCCAGCAGTTGCGCGGCGTGGCAGATGGCGGCCACCGGTTTCTTGGTCTCAAAGAAGTGTTTGACCATGGCCACCACCGCGGGGTAGGTGCGCAGGTACTCAGGGCCACGGCCGCCGGGCAGCAGCAGTGCGTCGTAACTTTCTGCCTTGATGTCAGCGAATGTGGCATTCAGCGCAAAGTTGTGCCCAGGCTTTTCGCTATAGGTTTGTGCACCTTCAAAATCGTGGATGGCGGTCTTGATTGCGTCACCGGCTTTTTTGTCCGGGCAAACGGCGTGCACCGTATGGCCCACGGCCAGCAGTGCCTGGAAGGGCACCATGGTTTCGTAGTCTTCACAGTAGTCACCACAAATCATCAGAATCTTCTTGGCTGCCATGTCAGTCTCCTCTGGGGTTTGTTAACGAGGAGTCGATTTTTGAGCGGTCATGGCGGCTCGTGGTGGTACAGGAGTGTTACATGGGGCAAACACCTAGGGGATGCACGCCCGTGGCGCTCAAAGGCAGCGAATCAATTTGACGGACTTGCCGCGCGTCAGTTTGAAACTGCGCGGCACCTTGTCTCCATCTATACGGACAGTCAGGGACATCTGGTCGCCGTCAATCTTTCCAGAGTAGTTTGCGCCACGCACCGCCGGAACGGCGTCGGCGTCGGTTGGGCCTGACCCCGCCGCTTTACCGGAGGAGTAGTCCTCATGCTTTCCTTTTGCGCTAAAGCGGTTCTCAGCGTCCAGTTGCACAGCGGTATCAATCGTTCCAGCGCCGCAGTCGTACTCAATCCGACCACCCGACGCTTCCAGCGTCAGCCGCACGTGGTCACCACCCCATTGCCCGACGGCTTGGGGAAGGCCTGCGTTGGCACAAGACATCACCATCAACGCTCCGAAGGGCATGGCCCATTTGAACAATTGCATAAGTCCATCCTCATACTGCTTGTACCCACCCAAAATGAAGAAAGGGGAGCGAACCCGCTCCCCTTTTTTTGCGCAGTTCAAGAACTGATCAGACCGTGTCACCAAGGGCACGTTTGCGCACAGTGTATACCCCAAGCCCCATGGCGAGAAGCAACATGGCCCATGTGGGTGGCTCAGGAACTGAGTTGGGATCGAAGTCCAGCGCAGAAATCCATGTACCCCAACGTGAGCCACCGGTACCGCCTGGGTGACCAAATTCCGGGAGGTTGTATTCGCGTGCGAACTCACCAATGATCCAGAAATTGCTTTCGTCTTCAGGATCGACCGAAACCGCACTGTAGTCGCCCCAACGCTGACGTCCAGCTGCGTTGTTGCCATAGACGGCACCGTTGTGGTAATCGTCGGTCAGGCTTTCCTTGATCAGCACTTCGTTGCCGAATTGCACCAGTTTGCCATTTGCAGCGGTGGTGAAAGTCCGCGCCATGATGCTGATCTTGCCGGTCAATGCATCCAGACCCGAACGGTTGTAGGCGATCACTACATTGCCTTGCGAATTCACCGCAATGGAG
>Ga0208514_100410_pt1 | contig 24934 bp, 23 predicted proteins | sample LakWasMet70_HOW9_2_FD_183900 | JGI IMG/M metagenome (GOLD analysis project Ga0208514, IMG submission 183900) | Freshwater sediment methanotrophic microbial communities from Lake Washington under simulated oxygen tension - Sediment Metagenome... | ecosystem: Environmental > Aquatic > Freshwater >...
CAAGCGCGAAATTACCGACAAACTCGGCGCGCAGGGCGCCAACCGCATCTGCGCGGTGCGCCAGGGCTTTTCCGGCCCGGTCAATACCGAGGCCCTGCTGATGTTTCCGGTCGACCAGAGTCTGCGGCTGGTGCAGTTGATGGTGGGTGACGACTTTCCGCTGGCACAGCTCAGCGAGATGGAGCAGGAGTCGCTGGCCGAAATTGGCAACATCCTGCTCAATTCCGTGGTGTCCAGCGTGGCCGATATGCTGCACATCGCGTTCGAGGGCAGCTTGCCGCAGGTGGAGCTGGGGCAGGTGGCCGATGTACTGCACGCAGGCAGCGGCCAGGACGATCTGATTCTGAGCCTGCAAATCAATTTTGAAATCGCGTCCCGAAAAATTCAGGGCTATCTGGTGTTCCTGCTGGACGTGGCATCCAGTGACGAGCTGGAGAAAAAACTTGCCGCCTTCATTGAGTCCCTGTCATGAATGCTGGTTTTTCGCCTTCACCTCCTGATTCGCGCCTGCCTGTCTGGCTGGATTGGGTGCTGTCGAATACCCAGGCCGGCCTGCTGTTGCTCAATGCACAGATGCGGATCGTGTTTGCCAACAAGTGGTTCTTGCTGCGTGCCCGGCTGACCGCAGACCAGGTCACCGATGGTGTGCTGATGGATGTCTTTCCAGTCCTGAAAGGCGGGCACTTTGAACGCGCACTGGTCAAGGCCGTGCGATCGGGGTTTCCGGCGCTGATGTCGCAAACGCTGCACCCGTCTCCCTTTCCACTGTATGCCCCGGCCGGTTCACGCGCCAATGACAGCCTGATGCGCCAGTCCATCCATATCGTGCCCATGGGGCCGACCGATACGGCGTTGGCGGGGCAGCGCTTCACGCTGATCCAGATTGCCGATGTGTCCCCCACAGTGGCCCGGGAGCGTTTGCTCAAGGCCCATGCGGACCGCATGAGTGATCTGGTGCATATCGATGCCCTGACGGGTATAGGCAACCGCCGGTTTTTTGACGAATCCATCGCCGCTGAAATGCGCGCGGCAAGCCGCAGTGGGGCGTCGCTGGCGCTGGTCATGCTGGACGTTGACCGGTTCAAGCAGTTCAACGACCTCTATGGCCACCCCGCAGGGGACCGGTGTTTGCAGGCCGTCGCTGATGTGCTCAAAGGGGTTTGCCGCAGGCCACGTGACCTGGTGGCCCGTTACGGGGGAGAGGAGTTGGCCGTGATCCTGCCGGACACCCATGCGGCAGGCGCCGTCCAGGTGGCCAAGGAGATACTGCAAAAGTTGCGTGAACGACAACTGGTGCATGCCGATAATTTTGAACGCATGGTCGTGACGCTGAGCGCCGGTGTGTGTGCGACGCAACCCGTGGCGAGCGATGGACCAGAACTTCTGATTCAGCGTGCCGACCAGGCGCTGTATGCGGCCAAAACCGATGGGCGTGACCGCGTGTTTTGTTTTGATGCCGCACGCCAGATGGCCGTGGAAGCCTGACCAGGACGCCACGGTGGATACCATCTTCAAAGCGGTATTCATGGAGAGCCACGAGGCGATTGCGCTGACACGGGCGCAAGACGGCGTGATCGTTGCGGTCAACAGGGAATGGCTCAGGCTCACCGGGTTTTCCAGGGAGCAGGTTTTGGGGCGCACGGCCATTGCAATCGGCCTGTGGCCCGACGCACTGGCGCGCCAGCAGGTGCTGCGGCCCTTGAGGGAGGAGGGGCGGATCGACGATGTGGACCTGCCCTTGCTGCAGAAAAATGCCCCCCCACGTGTGGTGTGCATGACTGCCAGTTTGCTGGATGTGGAAGGCGAATCCCACATATTGGTTTACCTGCGGGATGTCACGGCGGCCCGGCGGGCCCAGGCAGCCGCTGTGGCCAACGAGCAGGCCCTTGCGTTGGCCAATGAAACGTTGAGCCGTCAGCTCATCCTGCACCGAATGACGGAGTCGGTGGCCAAAGTGGGGCACTGGGCCTACTATCCGGGTGATGCCATGGTGCACTTGTCGCCCGGCTATTGTGAAATCGGAAAACTGGGAAATGCGCAACGGGCCCCCGTGGGCGATCACTTGCGCGGGGTGCTTGAAGAAGACAAACCCACGGTCAAGCGCGCGCTCAGGCAGATGGATGGGGAAATCGTGGAGTACCGCTGGCGCAGGGCCGATGGCGAAATCTTGTGGATTCGTTCGCGCATGCACCGGGAAGTTCAGGACGGTGTCGTAAAGGCAAATTTCGGCATTGTGCAGGACATCACCGCTGAGCGCGCAGCGTTGCGGGCTGCAGCTGAACAGTTGGCTGCCGCCAAGGAGAGTGAAGCCCGGTTTCGCAGCCTGACCGAGTTGAGTTCAGACTGGTACTGGGAGCAGGATGCCAACTTTTGCTTTGTCCGCGTCGACGGAGACCTTGGCATTGTCCGCATGCTCCCGACCGAGACCTACCTTGGCAGGACGCGCTGGGATTCGGGGGTAGGAGGCGTCAGTGCCGAGCAATGGGCGGCGCACCGCGCCACATTGGAAGCGCACGAAGTTTTTCATGACTTTGAGATGTTTCGCGCGCGCCAGGATGGCTCCGCCATGTGGGTCTCCATCAGCGGAGCCCCGATTTTTGACAGTGAGGGGGTGTTTACCGGCTACCGCGGGACCGGGCGCGAGATCAGCGCCCGCAAGCAGGCGGAAGCCGACATCGAGCGGCTGGCGTTTTTTGACGCGCTAACCAATCTGCCCAACCGGCGCCTGCTGATTGACCGCTTGAGTCAGGCAGTCTCCGCGAGCGCGCGCCACGCCAGTTTCGGCGCCTTGCTATTCATCGATCTGGATAATTTCAAGGTTCTCAACGATACCCGTGGCCACCACATGGGCGATGAGCTGCTCAAACAAGTCGCTGCGCGCTTGACCGAGTGCGTGCGTAACATTGATACGGTGGCGCGTCTGGGCGGTGACGAGTTCGTCGTCATGCTGGAGGAGTTGAGTGCCACCGAGCTGGACGCAGCCGCCCTGGCAGAGTCGGTCGGCAAGAAAATACTGGCCGCACTCAATCAGCATTTCGTGTTGGGCGGGCAGGAGCACCATAGCTCACCCAGCATTGGCGTGACCCTGTTCTTTGACCACCAGCAAAGTGTCGATGAACTGCTGCAGCGGGCCGATCTGGCCATGTACCAGTCCAAGGCTGCCGGGCGCAACACCTTGCGGTTCTTTGACCCGGTGATGCAGGCCGCCGCCAGCGCGCGCGCCGCGCTGGAAATTGATCTGCGCCACGCACTGCTACACCAGGAATTCATGCTGCACTACCAGCCGGTGGTCGATGAAACCAGCGCGGTCACTGGAGTCGAGGCGCTGTTGCGCTGGAACCATCCGACGCGCGGTCTGGTGCCACCGGGCGAGTTCATTCCGGTAGCCGAGCAGGCGGGGTTGATCATCCCGCTGGGGCAATGGGTGCTGGCCGCGGCTTGCGCCCAACTGGTGGCCTGGAACAATAGTGCCGTGACGCGCCGGCTCACGATGGCCGTCAACGTGAGTGCCCGCCAGTTCCGTCACCCCGAATTCACGACGCAGTTGCTGGAACTGCTGCGGGTCAGCGGTGCCAACCCCTACCGCCTGAAGCTGGAGTTGACTGAGAGCATGTTGCTCAGTGACTTTGATGATGTCATCGTCAAGATGGGGGAGTTGCGCTCCATCGGCGTCAACTTTGCACTGGATGACTTTGGCACCGGCTACTCGTCGCTGTCCTATCTGAAACGCCTGCCGCTGGACCAGCTGAAGATCGACCAGTCGTTTGTGCGCGACGTGCTGACCGACCCCAACGACGCGGCCATTGCCCGCACCATCTTGAGTCTGGCGCGCAGCCTGGATTTGAGTGTGGTGGCCGAAGGCGTGGAGACCGCGGGCCAGCGGGACTTCTTGCTCCAGTGCGGCTGCAAGGCCTTTCAGGGGTATTTTTTCGGTCGCCCGGTGCCGGTCGAGCAGCTGTTATTGCCCGTCATCTGACCCGTCGTCGCGGGCGGCAGAGGCTTCTTGCGCAGCTGCATGGCGGTTTTGCCGCAAAGCGGCCTTCTCACCGGCGCTGGCGAATTTGCTGTACTTGCCCAGAATGGGGATGAGTTGGCCGTAGATGCGGGGGTTGCCGGCCAGGCATTCCTGCTGGTCCAGGAAATCGGCTTCACCAGTGAAGTTGCCCACCAGGCCACCGGCTTCGGTGACCAGCAGCGAGCCGGCCGCCACGTCCCATGGCTGCAGGCCGGTTTCAAAGAATCCTTCGGTGTAGCCGGCGGCCACATAGGCCAGGTCCAGCGCAGCGGCACCGGGGCGGCGCAGACCGGCGGTGCGCTTCATCACGTCACCCATCATGGTCAGGTAGTTGGCAAAGTTATCACCGGGGCGGAAAGGGAAGCCGGTTGATAGCAGGGCGTCTTTCAGGTGGATGCGCTTGGAAACCCGCAGGCGCCGGTCGTTCAGAAAGGCGCCGCGGCCCTTGGTGGCGGTGAACAGGTCGTTGCGCGTGGGGTCGTACACCACGGCCTGTTCAATCTTGCCTTTGACGGCCAAGGCGATGCTGACGCAGTACACGGGCAGGCCGTGGATGAAATTGGTGGTGCCGTCCAGTGGGTCGATGATCCAGACGAACTCGGAGTCTTTGGCGCCGTGTTCGCGCCCGGATTCTTCGGCCCAGATGCCGTGGCCAGGGTAGGCCGTCAGCAGGGTTTCTATGATCGCCTGCTCTGCCGCGTGGTCCACTTCGGTCACGAAGTCGTTGGCTTTCTTTTGTGAAACGCGAACGGATTCGATATCCAGGGCAGCACGGTTGATGATGGAACCGGCGGCGCGTGCGGCCTTGACGGCCACGTTGATCATGGGGTGCAGATTGGGCGACATAGATTTTTCGGGGAAGAACTGTGAGAGCCGTCCGGCGATGCGGGCGGCGACAATATAAGTATTTTAAGGCCTCACGACCGAGCGCACACCCTATTCGCTTGCCGACCGAACATGCACACCCGATTTATCCTGATCAACACCAGCCACGCCGGCAACGTGGGCGCAGCCGCCCGCGCCATGAAAACCATGGGCTTTGACGACCTGGTGCTGGTCGCCCCGCGCTGGGCCAATGTGCTGCGCCGCGAAGAAACCATACAGCGTGCCAGCGGTGCGCTGGATGTGCTGGAGAAGTGCCGCATCGTCGACACGCTGGACGAGGCGCTAGAGGGAATGACCCATCTGTGCGCCACCGCCATGACCCCGCGCGACTTCGGGCCGCCCACCGTGGCACCGCGTGAACACTTTGAATTGCTATCAAAGTCAGAGCGCGACAAGTCCATTGCACGAGGGCTGGATGCCGATTTTCCACAGCAGGGCGTCGGCTTCCTGTTTGGCTCAGAGCGCTTTGGCATGCGCAATGAAGACGTGTACCGTTGCCACGCCTGCCTGAGCATTCCCAGCAACCCGCAGTTTGGTTCGCTGAACATTGGCGCGGCGATACAGGTCATCGCCTACGAGTGGCGCCTGGCCCTGGGCGGCTTCGCGGCGACCACAGAAGCCGGGCAGGGGACCGCACAAGCCGTCGTGCCCGGGGCTGGGGCGGCAATGTCGGGTGCCATGGCAGACGCCGCGCAAGTGGCGGGCATGCTGACCCATCTGGAGCAGTCCCTGGTGGCGCTGGGTTTCTTGGACCCGGCGGCTCCCAAGAAACTGATGCCGCGCCTGAACCAGCTCTTCAATCGGGCGGGCGTCACACAAGAGGAAATCCATATCCTGCGGGGCATTGCCAAGGCCATCCTGCAGTCAAGTGCTTCCCGCAACGGGTAGACTCTGACGCATGTTTGCCCGTATACGTTCCGACATCCAGTGCATCCTGGACCGCGACCCAGCTGCCCGCAGCACCTGGGAGGTGCTGACCTGCTATCCCGGCCTGCACGCCATCATCCTGCACCGTCCGGCGCACTGGTGCTGGACCCATGGGCTCAAGTGGCTGGGGCGCTTCATTTCGCACCTGGCGCGCTGGGCCACGGGTATCGAGATTCACCCGGGAGCCATCATTGGCGAACGCGTATTTTTTGACCATGCCATGGGCGTGGTGGTGGGTGAAACGGCTGAAATTGGCGACGGCTGCACCATCTACCAGGGCGTGACGCTCGGAGGCACGTCCTTGTACAAGGGCGCCAAGCGCCATCCCACGCTGGGCAAGGACGTGGTGGTCAGCGCCGGCGCCAAGGTACTGGGCGGTTTTTTGGTGGGCGACGGCGCCAAGATCGGCAGCAATGCGGTGGTCATCAAGCCCGTGCCACCGGGCGCGACGGCGGTAGGCATTCCCGCCCGCATCATCCCCAGCAAGACTGGCGAGAGCGCGGATGTGACGCACTCCGAGCCCAAATTCAGCGCCTACGGCATTACCCAGGAAGACGACCCGGTCAGCCAGGCGCTGCGTGGATTGATCGATTCAGCCTCGGGCCAGGAGCACCAGATCGCGCTGCTGTGGAAGGCCATTGAAACCCTGTCCGCCACCCGCGCCAATGCCGGTAGCACGCCCGATTGTGTACCCGGCGACGCGGCCCGCAAAGAGTGTTTCGAGGCCGAGCGGCTCAACCAGCTGGTGGGGAAATAGGGCACACCCCCATGGCGGCTGTGCCGCCTCGGGGCAACACCAGTGGTCCGGCAAAGCCTGCTCAACGGCGTTCCTGGTTCAAGTCACTTGCTTCTTGTGGCGTTCTTGGGCCTGAAAGCCTTGCACACCCGTTCGTCTGTTTCCAGGTACGGGCCACCAATCAGGTCAATGCAGTAGGGCACGGCGGCAAAGATGCCGTTGACGACCTGCTGGCCCTGTGCGTCCTTCAGGCCTTCGAGCGTTTCGGCAATCGCCTTGGGTTGGCCCGGCAGGTTGATGATCAGGCTGCTATCCCGGATCACCGCCACCTGGCGCGACAGGATGGCGGTGGGCACAAATTTCAGGCTGATCTGGCGCATTTGTTCGCCAAAACCCGGCATCTCCTTGTGCGCCACGGCCAGCGTGGCCTCGGGCGTTACGTCACGCAGTGCGGGGCCGGTGCCGCCGGTGGTCAGCACCAGGCTGCAGCCGGCATCCACCAGTTCAACCAGCGCGGCGCTGATCACCGGTATTTCATCGGGAATCAGCCGGGCCTCAAAGCTCACGGGGTTTTGCAGGGCGCGGGTCAGCCAGTCTTGCAGGGCCGGCAGTCCCTTGTCTTCGTAGACGCCAGTTGAGGCGCGGTCGCTGATGGAGACGATGCCAATCTTCACCGCGTCGAGGAGGGGTGCCGCGTTGGGGCTGGTTTCGCTCATGCATCGGCTCCAGGGTTGTCCGGGAAGCTGTCTTCCGGTCCCAGCGGATCGGGCACATCACTCCCGTGCACTAGGTGCTCGCGGACGATCTGGAAAATGTCCCGGTAGGCGCGGCCATGGCGTGGGGCCAGACCGGGTTTTTCGGGCTTGGCATCCTTGCGCGCCTGACGGACCAAGGCACGCAACTGCTGCACATCGGTGGTGGGGCAGGTGTTGACCCATTGACCCACCGCATCATCGTCCGCAATCAGGCGGTCGCGCCACTGTTCCGCAGCATGCAGGGTCATGGTTTCCTGGGCGGATGGTGTGTGCTGTTCGACCAGCGAGACGCGAATGGCGTCCAGCGTTGCCGGCTCCAGCTGTCGCATGCGTTTGCCAATGAACTGCAACAGGCGGCGCCGACCTTCGAAGTTGGTGATGCGCTTGTATTCGGCAATGGCTTCGAGCAGCTTGTCCGGTAGTTCCAGGCGGTTCAACAGTTCCGCTCGCAGGGTCAAAAGGTCTTCACCGAGCTTTTGCAGTTCGGTGCTTTCGCGCTTGAGGTCGGTGCGGCTTTTGTCGTCGGTTCCCTTGAGCTCGCGCTTGAGTTCCAGGTCCAGTTCACTGCCTTCCGCCACAAATTTGCCTTTGACGAAATAGCCTTTTTTTAGTTTGCTCATATAGACAAGTATCATAGCCTCCGCTATGAAGACCCCCCACCCATCCCCAAAATCCTCGCCTGCGGGCGCCACGTCATCCAAGCCAGCGGACAGTGGCTTTGCCTACAGCCGGCCCTTTTTTGAGTCCTTGGTGGACAAGGCCCTGGCTCACGCCAAAAAGCTGGGCGCCACCGATGCCGGTGCCGAGGTGTCCGAAGGCTGCGGCCTGAGCGTGTCCGTGCGCAACGGCGAACTGGAGAATGTGGAGCGCAACCGCGACAAATCCCTGGGCGTGACGGTCTATGTGGGACAGCGCCGCGGCAACGCCAGCACCTCGGACTTTTCCGACGAGGCGATTGCGCAAACCGTGGGTGCCGCGTACGACATTGCGCGCTTTACCGCCGAAGACCCGTTTGCCAGCCTGCCCGACGTCAAGGACATTGCGCCGGTGGCCGACCGCGAACGTGATCTGGACCTGTTCTTTCCATGGGCCCTGACCAGCGAAGAAGCCATGCGCCTTGCACTGGAATGCGAGGCTGCTGCCCTGGGCACCAGCAAGCGCATCACCAACAGCGAAGGCGCGGCCGTGTCGGCCCAGCAATCGCATTTTTTCAGTGCCCACACGCATGGCTTTCGCGGTGGTTACGCCAGTTCACGCCATTCCATGTCGGTTTCGCCCATTGCAGGCAAGGGCCGCGATATGCAGCGCGACAGCTGGTACAGCTCCATGCGCCACCCCGACGCGCTGGCCACTCCGCAGGCCATTGGCCGCTATGCCGCCGAGCGCGCCCTGAGCCGCCTGAAGGCGCGCAAGATCGCCACCGTGGAGTGCCCGGTGCTGTTTGAGTCGCCGCTGGCTGCGGGGCTGGTGGGTGGTCTGGTGCAGGCCCTCAGCGGCGGTGCGATGTACCGCAAGAGTACTTTCCTGCTGGGCTCGCTGGACAAGATGGTCTTGCCACGGCACATTGACCTGCTGGAAGATCCTTTTGTGTTGCGCGGCAAGGGCAGTTCCCCGTTTGATGACGAGGGTGTCAACGTCAAGCCCCGCAAGGTGATCGACGGCGGGCGGGTCAAGGGTTACTTCTTGAGCAGCTACTCGGCGCGCAAACTGGGCATGCAGACCACTGGCAACTCGGGCGGATCGCACAACCTGGTGTTCACCTCGCGCCATACCAGGCCCGGCGATGACCTGGACGCCATGCTGCAAAAGCTCGGCACTGGCCTGTTTGTGACGGAGCTGATGGGGCAGGGCACCAACTACGTGACAGGCGACTACTCGCGCGGGGCCAGCGGTTTCTGGGTGGAAAACGGGCGCATTGCGTTCCCGGTGCATGAGATCACCATTGCCGGGAACATGAAGACCATGCTCAAGGGGATAGAGGCGGTTGGGGCGGATACCTACAACTATGGGGCCAAGACGGTGGGGTCGATTTTGATCAACCGGATGAAGGTGGCTGGGAGTTAGTTTTTTGGGTGGGTTTTTCCCTGCGGGGCTTTTGTAGGTCCCCACTCCCCCCAACCCCCTCGCCCCGCCGGGCGAGGGGGAGCTAATGCGGACAGCCGATTTGGTTTCTGCGCGCCGAATACGGAATCACGGTCGGGGCGTTACCAACGTGGTTTGCGTTCGAAGATTTCGTGCGAGGGAGTTCCGAGCGCCGGAGCCGGAACGGGGCAGGAGATGGTTGGTGATTTGAGGCGCTAGCCCTCGTGGAATAAGCGCTGGCAGCTACCCAATTTATAGCAATCCCGCCACCCGGCGCTCGGAACTGCGGCTGCTGAATTCCAGGCGCGAAGCAACAGTGGCAACCTCACGCCAGTAATTCAGTATTCGGCGCGACAACGCCAAATCGGCTGTCCGCATTAGCTCCCCCTCGCCCGGCGGGGCGAGGGGGTTGGGGGGAGTGGGGACCTACAAAAGCCCCGCAGGGTAAGAGCCTCCCCGAAAAGCCAAACCCTATCCGGCAAGAGCCGTCTTAACAGCCGCAGACACAGTCCCCATCTCCGCCTTCCCAGCAAGACGCGTCTTCACAACCCCCATCACCTTGCCCATATCACCAGGCCCCGTAGCCCCCAACTCAGCCACGATGGCCCGAACCTCAACCAGCACCTCATCCGCGCTGAGCCGCTGCGGCAAATAGGCCTGCAGCACCTTGATCTCGGCCGATTCCTTGTCCGCCAGGTCCATGCGCTCGGCCTTCACAAACGCCTCGACACTGTCCTTGCGCTGCTTGATCAGCTTGTCCACGATGGCCACCACGGCCGCATCGTCCAGCACGATGCGCTCGTCCACCTCGCGCTGCTTGCAGGCAGACAGCAGCAGGCGGATGGTGCCCAGGCGCTCACTGTCCTTGGCGCGCATGGCGGTTTTCATATCTTCGGTGATCTGGTCTTTGAGGGACATGGTGTGACTCCTGAAATCCGTTATTGGTGCGTGTGAATGGGGGGAGCGCAAAGAAAAAAAGCCCGCCGGAGCGTCCCCAAGCGAGCTTTTTTTGGCCTGGAAGGCTGTTCTTAGAACATCTTCTTGGGCAACTGCATGCTGCGAATGCGCTTGTAGTTGCGCTTGACGGCGGCTGCCTTCTTGCGCTTGCGCTCTGCAGTGGGCTTTTCATAGAACTCGCGCGCGCGCAAGTCAGTCAGCAAACCCAATTTTTCGATAGTGCGCTTGAAGCGACGCAGAGCGACGTCAAACGGCTCGTTTTCTTTTACACGGATGGTTGTCATTACGTAATGTTGTCCAAAATGTGCTGCCGCCAGTCACGGGGGGAGATCGAGCCCCACATGCCACGTTCAGCGATTTCCCCGTCTGTAACTAGTATTGGCCGACGGAGTAATGCCAGAAAAGCCTTGGATTATAGCGTTTTTGAGAGAGCTTCGGACAACTTTCGGCCGCGGTGAGCCACAGAGACTAGGGCGCCTTGCTCCATTGCCGGATCTGGTCGATCGTTGCCGTAGCCCCGCCACACACGATGAACAACACGGTTTTGAAGGACGCTATCGCGGGGGCGTTTTCATAGCCAAGTGCAAGGCTGGCGCCGCAAGCCGGTTCGACCAGCACGCGGTGGTCCGCCAGAAAACGCTCGCACGCGGACAGCGCACTGGCGTCTGACACCACGACACTGTGCATGGGGCGCTCTTTGGCGCAGTGCACGGCCTGGTCGCAGACCCGCTTGGCGCCCAGCGACGTGGCGATGCTGGTAATCTGGTCCAGTTGCACCGCGTGGCCGGCTTTGAACGCCGCATGGAAAGACGCGGCGCCTTCGGTCTCGACCGCGACGATGGGGACGTGCCCCCAGCCGTTGCGATCCAGCCCCTCGGCGACGCCGGACAACAAGCCACCGCCACCCACTGACAGCACAACGGCATCGGGCTGGAGCCCTGACTGCGCAACCTCATCAATCATCGTCGCGTGACCGTGCCACAGCAGGGGATCATCAAAGGGATGCAGAAAGGCGTCCGTCGGGCCGACCAGGGACAGGGCCAGTTCATTGGCTTCCTGCCAGCTCGCACCGTGCACGATGACCTCAGCCTCCTCCAGTTGCAACAGCTCCCGGGCCCGGTCTGACGTGGTTTGCGGCACCACCACGGTCACTGGAATGCCCAGGGAACGGCCCGCATAGGCCACGGCCAGCCCCGCATTGCCACCCGAGGATGAGACCAGCCGTTGCGCGCCCCGCCGGACGTAGGTTTCACAGGCGTGGCCAACTCCGCGAACCTTGAACGAACCGGGCGGCTGCAAGGCATCCATCTTCAGCCAGACCGGGCGCCCGCAGTGCACAGTCAAAGGACGGGACTGGATGAGCGGGGTTTCGATGTGCAACGGCATTGGGGGAACTCGGTTGGGATTCGCTCTATTGGTGGGTGCGGGGTTCAATGGCCGGCATTTTCGACGATGAAACTGGCACTGATGTGTGACAACAGACTGATATTGCGATTGCGCGCTGCATCGACAGCGGCGGACTCGACCAGGGTTTTGTTTTCAAATCCATGGTCGCCACCAATGATGGCCACGTGTGTGTTGCCATGCGATCTGGCAGCGAAGGCGTAGAGCACGCGCGGTGCGCACAAGGGATCACGGTCACCCGCAACAAAGAGCACGGGGCGCCGCTCGGCTGTGACGCCGGGGTAGTTGGCATCGGAAAAATCCTGTGCCTCTGCGCCTGAAGTCCTGCTGCAAACCGGCGTGAGAAACACGCCAGTGCGTAGCGACGGGTCCGAGGACAGGGCTTTCCACGCGACCAGAGAGCCCAGTGATTTGCCGCCAACGGATACTTTGTCCTGCGCAACCCGAGGTTCCGCCCGCGCCATCTTCAAAACCGACTGGAGATCTTCCAATTCGTTCGAGAGGTCATCCGATGGCCGACCCGCCTTGGGATTGCTGGAGAAATAGGCCCAGTTGAAGCGGTAAACCGCAATGCCGTGCGCAACCAGTTGCTGTGCCGTTTGTGCCAGGGCCGGCAGCGCCAGGTGGTAGCCCTGGCCGGGGGCTAGAACCACGGCCGGGAAAGGGCCCGCACCGGCAGGGAAATCGGCAACCACTTCTAGCTGTGCCCCCCGAGGGGTTGTGGTGTGGGTCGTGTCGCCCCGCGCGGGGTGGGCGATTCCGGAACAGGCCAGAACGAGGGGGATCAATCGCAGGAGTACATGCATGGGGTTCTATCGGATCAGGGTTTGGGGATGTGGATGCGGCTGATCATCAGCGATCCGGACACCCCAAAAATGAGGGTGAAAGGGTGCAGCGTGAAGCCAGCTATGGATACGGCTCCAAACCACAGGTTGTCACCGACAGCGCCATAGTTTGCCGCGACGGCCAGCAGGATGACCAGCAGAAACGAGGTGGGGATGGGCGTCCCCTCGAAATAGACCACTTTTCCCGTACCGTGCGACAGCTCTTCCGCGGTCACGTTGTACCGGGCCAGCCGGGAGACGCCGCAGGCCACAAAATAGGCCAGGATCACGCGGTCGTATAGGCCACGCATCCCGCAGCCATAGCCAATGATGGCCGGCGCGACCCCAAAGGAAATGATGTCGGCCAGAGAGTCCAGTTCACGCCCCATGGCCGAAGACTTCTTGCGCCAGCGGGCGATCCGGCCGTCCAGCACGTCGAACACCAGGGCGGCAAACACCAGCGCTGCGGCATAGTAGATGTGAACCACGTCGTTGCTGGCCAGAAAGGTCATGGTTGAAAACAGCGCGCCCACGCCACATACGGCGTTGCCCAGTGTGAACCAGTCCGCGAGGTGGAATTCGCGGATCATGGAGAAGGGTTTCATGTGTGCCTTTCTAGTTCCGGTTGGTGTCGGTATCGCGCTTTAGGCGCTGTTCGAGTTCGACGCAGGCCGCTGTTCCCGACAGATCTGGCCTTTGACAGGCACGGTACAGACACATGGGGCGCGACAGGAAATTGCTGTCCGCGCAGAGCTTTTCCGGTGTCGCGACCTGCACCACCGGTGTGGGCTCGGGTTTGGGTGACTCGGCTGGCACGGGAGGCGGCGGGCTGGCCGCGTTGGGAGGTGTTGGTGCTGGTGCGGGCTCTACTTTTGCAGCAACACGGGCCGTGTTGTGGCGTCCCCGCTCCACAGCGGCCGGTTTGGCCGGTTGGATCGGGGCCGCGGGTGGCGGGATGGCCGCGGGTGCACTGGTGGCTGCAAGGGGGCTATTGCTGGTCTCCGGCGCTGGTGCGCTGGAAAGCACCGCCACGGGCTCGGCCGCCACCGGCAGTGCCTGCAAGGTGACTGCGGGAACCGCTTTGGCCTTATTGGTCGAATTCCGCCAGCCCCAGCCTATCGCCACCAAGGTGGAGAGGATTACCGCGGCGACCATCCATCCCATGCTCCGCGGCGCAAGCTGGGGCGCTGGCGTTGGCGCTGCGGCCCGGCTCTTAGCGCGTGGCGGGTTTTTGCCCGGAACGGTGTTGCCGTTTTCGACGACATGGGTGTGCCCAGCTGCATGTCGGGGTTTGGCTTTTCGCTCAGGGAGTGCGCTGGACGGCGCGGGCGCCGCAGTGCCCGGTGCCCAATCAGCAATGATGGTGGCCGCTTCGTCCGGTTTGTCGCGGTCGTCGCCGATGAATTGCGTGGTTGCGTAATCGGGGTGGTTGCGGTTGGGGCGGGTCTTTTCTTCCACGGCGGGCGTGCCAGACAGCTGCAGCACGTCGCCCGCCGGCAGGCACGCGGCCCCCAACTCGGCACGCCAGTCAAAGGAGGACATGCCGTTTGGGGTCGACAGGCCCAGGATGCGGGCGAACTCCCGTACCGACTGCGGCCGGTCCTGTGGTTGAACCTGCAACGCCCAGGCAATTCCGTCGACAAACTGGTCGGAGTAGCGTTGTCCATATTCCGCGGTCACGGTTTTGACAACATTGGCAAAAGCCGGCATGCGGTCGTTGACGACGCGGATCATGGCCGGCAGGGGTGCGTCGTTGCAGAGCATGCCGTGCACGACGGCAGCGAGCGCATACAAGTCCGTCCACGGCCCTTGCGGCAGGTCCTGGGCGTCTGCGTATTGCTCGATGGGCGCGTAGTTCACCTTCAGAATCGCCGTGTGCGGTTTGGCGTTGTCGCCAAGCGCCAGGCGCGCGGCGCCCAGGTCCAGCAACACCGGTGGCCCCACATCCTGCAGGAAAATGTTGTCGGGCGACACGTCGCGGTGCAGGGCCTTGCCGCGGTGAAGTACCTTGAGCGCACCCAGAATCGACCACATGACCTTGCGCAGCCACGCTTCAGTGGGTGGCAAACGCATGCACTGGCGCGCCTGCTTCAGCGTCATGCCGCGGTACAGGGGCATCACCATGTACGCGGTGCCGTTGGCCTCCCAGAAGCGGAACACGCGGACCAGGGAGGGGTGCTCGAACATGGCGAGCATGCGGGCCTCGCCGATAAACGACTGCAATCCGGTTTGAAAACTCTCCTGGTCGCTGGAGGCGCGCACGGCTATGTTCAGCTGGTCGTCGCAGCGGCCGGACAGCGCCGTGGGCATGTACTCCTTGATCGCTACATCGCGTTGCAGCGAGTGGTCGTACGCACGGTACACCATGCCGAATCCGCCCACTCCAATCAGACCCCGAATCTCGAACTCCCCCAGCCGGGTCCCGCACGCCAATGCGTCGATATGGGTTACGTCAGGCGCAGCAACGCGAATCGGCAATTCAATCATGTGTCCTTTGTCTGGATAACACCTACCGAGTACCTAAGAAATGGGGTCGACCATGGAATTTTGGATTCTAGGGCAGGAGGTTCCCCTTGTGACCCCTTTGCGGCACCGCGCAAAAGTAACAAGTTGGTGACAATTGGACTGGGCCAGGGGGTCAGACCATCCGCGATCTGTCCGACTGGGATCGCCACTTCTCCAGCGAAATCGCCACGCCGGATACGGGGTCCTGAACCAGCATACGCTTTCCGTTGGCTTCCACATAGAAAATCTGCCACAGCTCCATGCGTTCTGGCCGGTTGGCGTACACCGAAACAGACCAGTAACAGCGGCCCCGCAGGCGGAGCTGTTTGTCCATGGATTCTCCAAACGCGACGGGAAAGCGGTGTGAACGGGACCATTGCACCAGCTCCGGCAGCTCCCGCACCGACTGGATGGCGCGCACGTAGCCGGCAGAATCCAGGGCGTCCGCATGGCAGGAGGTAGCTGCGCCACTGGCGCCGCCGATGCAGCACAGACAAACCAGCACGGAGGCCAGCATTCGGATGTGGGTCTTCATGGGGTGGATTCTGAACCAAACGCGCCCCGGTTGGGCAGAGATAATGGGCCCATGTCCATCCCGTATACAACACTCATCCTCATCATTTGTTCGGCCGCGCTGGCGGCTTGCAGCAAGCCCGACCCTTCGGCAACCACCGGAGTTGCTCCTGCTGCATCCGTGGCCCAGAGCCCTCTGCCGGACGCTCCGCCGGTGGTTCCCGTCGTGGCGGCCCCGGTTGCGCCGGAACATGCGGCCGGCAAACGTGTCTTTGACAAGACCTGCGGGCTTTGCCATGGCGCAGGCGTAGGTGGTGCCCCCCGGCCCGGCGACAAGGCCAACTGGGCGCCACGCATTGCGCAGGGCACGGACATACTCTACCGCCATGCGCTGGAAGGCTTCAGTGGTGCCACCAGCTATATGCCCGCACGCGGCGGTGCCCCAGTGACCGACAGCGAGGTTAAAGCCGGTGTGGACTATATGGTGTCGCTGTCGCGCTGATGGCGGTGTAATTGCAGCAGATCAGCGGGCGCGGCAAAGCAATAGCGCGGCGCTTCTGCCTGCAATTCGGGGGGGCTGCCATAGCCCCACAGCACGGCGGCGGCGGTGAGTCCATTGCGGTGGGCGGCCACCATGTCTACCGCACGGTCGCCGATCATCACGGAAGACGGTGTGACCCGATTTTGTGCCCGCAGGGCCGCCATCTGCTGCCACTTGTGGGTCCCGATCTCGCCGCCGCTGACAAACCGGAAGTGGTGGCGCAGCCCGAACATCTCCAGAATCTGTTCCACAAAATCCACGCGCTTGGAGGTGCAGACCGCCATGGGCATGCCGGCACGGCCCAGGCTGTCCAGGGCCTCAGCGATGCCGGGATAGAGGACGTTTTCGGAGTAGCCAACGTCGGCGTAGCGCTCACGGTACCTGGCCACCAGCGCCGCGATGGCGGCCAGGTCGTGGATGCCGGTGATGACCTTGAATGACTCGTCCAGCGGCGGCCCGATGAAGGCCGCCAGATCATCCATCGTCTGCTCCGGAAAGCCAAAGTGGGTCAACGCATGGTTGATGGAGCGACCAATGCCCTCCAGCGGATCACTGAGCGTTCCGTCCAGGTCGAAGAGCAGGAGATCGTGGGGCATGGTGTGCAAAGGTATGCGGCAGTATCAAAGTGACGGTGCCAGCAGCTTCGCCGCCAGCCCCTGTGCACAGGCAAAGGCACTGGCCCAGGCCCACTGGAAGTTGTAGCCGCCCAGCCAGCCCGTCACATCCACCACTTCGCCAATGAAGTACAGGCCGGGCTGCTTCGATTCCATGGTCTGTGACGACAACACCCGCGTGTCCACGCCGCCCGCCGTGACTTCGGCCTTTCGGTAGCCTTCGGTGCCGGTGGGGGTGAGCGCCCATTGGCTCAGGTGCTCGGCCAGCGCGGCGAGGGACCTGTCAGTTGCTTCGTTGATGGGGCGCGCCCAGTTGTGGCCCAGCGCCGCGCCCTGTGCTACCCAGGTATCGGCCAGGCGGGACGGCACCAGTGTGGCCAGCTCGTTGGCGATCAGCTTGCGCGATGTGGCCTTGGCGCGGATCAGCAGGTCGGCCACATCGGCATCCGGTGCCAGGTTCAGGCGGATAGGGGTTCCGGGTTGCCAGTAGCTGGAGATCTGCAGCACGCCGGGGCCGCTCAGGCCGCGGTGCGTGAACAGCAGGTCTTCCAGAAATGCGATGCGGTCTTTCTTGCTGCCGGTTTCAATCTTCACCGGCAGGGACAGGCCGGAGAGTTGGGCAAACGGCGCCCAGGCCGCTTCGTCAAAGGTCAGTGGCACCAGCGCCGGGCGCGGTGTGATCAGCGGCAGGTCAAACTGTTTGGCCACGCGGTAGCCAAAGTCGCTGGCGCCGATCTTGGGGATTGACAGGCCGCCGGTGGCCACGACCACGGCAGCGCACTGGATGACCCCACGATCACTATCAATTTCATAGCTACCCGTGTTTATTCCACGGGGGCTGGAGGCTTGGACTTGGGGTTCTGCCAAATAGCGTATGGCCTTCAGGCTGCACGGCTGCCAACGGGTCACATTGCCGGCATCGCACTCAGCCAGCAGCATCTGGATGACGTCTTCGGCCGAGCGGTCGCAAAACAGCTGGCCCTTGTGCTTTTCGTGGAAGGCGATGCCATGCTTTTCCAGCAGGGCGATGAAGTCACGTGGCGTGTAGCGCGACAGCGCCGAGCGGCAAAAGCGCGGGTTCTCGCTGATGAAGTTGGCCGGTGTGGTGTCGCGGTTGGTGAAGTTGCAGCGACCACCGCCCGAGATGCGGATTTTTTCGGCCACCTTGTCGCTGTGGTCGACCAGCAGAACCTTCAGTCCTAGTTGGCCCGCCACCCCGGCGCAGAACAGGCCGGCCGCGCCCGCGCCTATGATGGTGACGTCAAAAATTTGCATGGCACGCAGTGTAGGGGCTGCTGGAAACTGTGGTTTTCCGGCAGCCGGTAGTCAACAGTTACCGTGGCTGATCAGGTGGGCTGGGTGTTCTGCAAAGTGAGGTCAAGGAGGAGGCCGTAGGCCGGGGGACACGAACGGCGCAGAACACCCGGCCCGCCTGATCCCGAAGTAGCGTGAGCGTGTTACCCCATGCAGAACACGTTGACCCCGCAGGGGCTCAGGCTGCCCGAGACGATGGGTGCACGGTAGTGGCATCCAGTCCGGCCGCCAGCAAGCCCTGCAGCACGTCGCCCACCACGATGACGCTGGGGCTGGCGAGCTGTTCGTGGCGAATAGTCGATTCCAGCTCGGCCAGCGTGCACACAGCGTGGCGTTGCGAGGACAGGCTGGCGTTCTGGATGACGGCCACCGGCGTGTCGGCGTGCAGGCCATGCAGCAGTTCGCGCTGGATGGTGGCCGCACCGCTGACGCCCATGTAGATCACCAGCGTGAGCCGGGCCTGGCGTGCCGTGGCTGCCAGGGCGCGCCAATCGGTACCTGCAGAGCCTGGTTTGGCGTGGCCGGTCACAAACACCACGCCGTGGGCGTGCTCGCGGTGCGTCAGCGGCACCCCCAGCGACGAGACGGCTGCCATGCCGGCGGTGATGCCGTTGATAACCTGCACCCGCACTCCAGCGGCCTGCAGCGCTTCCATTTCTTCGCCGCCGCGCCCGAAGATGAATGGGTCGCCGCCCTTGAGGCGCACCACGTTTTCGCCTTCCAGCGCCGCCGTGACCATCAGCTTTTCAATAAAGGACTGCGGGGTGGACTTGCAGCCCCCGCGTTTGCCCACGTGCACGATGCGGGCCGTGGGCGCGGCAAAGGCCACGATGGCGTCATTGACCAGGTCATCGACCAGCAGCACGGTGGCGGCCTGGATGGCTTTCAAGGCTTTCAGTGTCAGCAGCTCGGGGTCACCGGGGCCGGCGCCCACGAGGGTGACCTGGCCGCGCGCGCTGGGGTGGGATAAATCGTGCTTCATAGTGCTTGCACCAGATGCAAGATATGGGCCACTTGCTGGGCAATGGGGGGCGGAACAGGCTCTGCGCCGTCCAGCACGCTGCGAATATAGGCAGCGGTGTGGGCGGCGTCAATCTCGGCTGGCAGGGTGGGCAGACTGGTCAAAACCCCGGCCTGATGGTCCTGGTGATCGACCACTTGGCCGCGAATAAAGCCTTCCATCTTGGGCGTGCGCCGGGGGTCGGCCACGGCTTCGCCCTCGGTGCCACGCAGCAGCAGGGCGTTGCCGCCCATCAGCGTGAGCGTCTCGGCCATGGACACTGCGTATTCAGGGTGGGTGTAGCTGCTCACCAGCAGGCTCTTGCCTTGCACCGGGGTCATCAGCTTGACCAGGCTATGGGCCGGGTTGCGCAGGCCCACGACGCGGCGCACATCCAGCAGGCGCTGCAGGCCGGTGTGGAGCAGGGCGGTCGGCACAAACGCCACCGATCCGGGTGCTATGGATTCGATAGCTGTCTGGGCAGGTATTCCGAGGGCTAGCAGCACTTCTGACGTATAGACCCGGCGCGACTCGGTGGCTGTGCCGTGCACCAGCACGGCCAGGCCTTCGCGTGCCAGCAGCATTGCCAGCAGCGGCGTCAGCAGCGGCAGTTTGCGCGCGCCGTTGTAGCTGGGGATGACGATGGTGGGCGCCGCGCCAGCCGGCACGGTGTGCAGGCGCTGGTGCGTGGCGTCCAGAAAACCCGCCATTTCGTGTGCGGTTTCGCCCTTGATGCGCATGGCCAGGCAAAAGGCGCCGATTTCCAGATCGGTGACCGCGCCGTCCAGCACCTGGCCAAACAGGTCGGCTGCCTGCTCGCGGTTCAGCGCGCGCGCACCCTGGCTGCCGCGGCCTATTTCCTTGATGTAATTTGCGATGCCCATACCGCCATTGTCCCGCAGCTTTGATCGCTTTGGGCTATTAGCTCAGCGTCGCATCCCGTTGACTTGCCGGTATCGACATGCGCACCATGCGCTTGACCTCGGGCAGGCAGGAGCCGCAGTTGGTGCCGCACTCCAGCGCCGCCTGCAATTGCACCAGGCGCTGGTCCTCGTTGCCTTTGCATTGGCCCAGCTGCGTGGCGATGGCGGCCTCGGTCACGTTGAAGCAGGTGCAAATCTGTTTGCCGCGCGATTGCACGGTCATGGGCGGTTTGGCACCCGGTACCAGCAGCATGCGGCCATAGGCTTGTGCGGGCAGTTCATCCTGCAGCAGCGTTTTGATCCAGCTCTGCGCGCTGGTGTCGCCCGCCAGCACAAAGGCGTTGAGGCGGGCTTCACCGTTCGTGTTGCCGACGCCCGGAGCATGGGTCAGTTGCACGGCACGGCGTTGACCGCGCTTTTTGTCAGCATAGCGCAGCACGTTGTCGCCGCCCAGGCCGAGAAGGCCTTCGATGGTTATCAAGACGTTGTCGGGCGGCGCTTCGTACGCAGCAGCGCGGAACAGCAAGCCGCTGCGCTCGCGGCCAAACGGGGTGCAGCTGGCGAACGCAAACTGGGGCATCAGGGCCTTGAGTTGCTCGCGTGCCTGCAGGGCCACGTCGTCGCTCAGCCAGGCGATGCCCAACAGCGACCACGGCATCTCGGCCTTGAGCACCTTGATGGCGGCGTGCTTGAACTCGGGCTGCTTGGAGACCGGGCAATACGCCGGCGAGGTCAGGGCGTTGACACCCGCCAGGCGCTCGCCGGTGCTGCTGGCGCCGCTGAGAAATTCTTCACCCCAGTGCATGGCCATGAAGGTCTGGTTGGCGGCCAGCGTGGCGCTGGCCTGCACCGGCACCACGATGGAGCCGCGCTTGCCGGTGACGTGCACCAGGTCGCCATTGACCAGTTGGCGCCGCTCCATGTCCTTGGCATTCATCTCGATGGCGGGCTCGGCCACATGGCCAAACAGGCGGCCCAGCGTGCCAGTGCGGCTCATGCCGTGCCACTGGTCGCGCATGCGCCCGGTGGTCAGCGACAGCGGGTAGCGCGCCTCGCGCGGTTCGGCCACGGGCTGGTACACGGTGTTGGAAAATTTGGCCCTGCCGTCCGCCGTGGGGAAAATGCCGTCTTCGTACAGGCGCTGCTTGCCGGTGGTTTGGCCCTCGGGCAGTGGCCACTGTTGGGGGCCCTGCGCTTCCAGCATGGCGTAGGACATGCCGGTGATGTCCAGGTCGCGGCCGCGGGTGCTTTCGCGGTGCTCGTTCCAGATGGATTCGGGGGAATCGTAGGCGAACAGGCTTGGGCCTGAACCGACCCCCAAGTTTTCCAGCTTGCGCGCAAAGTCCACAACAATCGACCAGTCGTCACGCGTTTGGCCAGGTGCCGCGACGGCCGGGCGCACGCGGCTGATGCGGCGTTCGCTATTGGTCACCGTGCCACTCTTCTCGCCCCAGGTCGTGGCGGGCAGCAGCAGGTCGGCATAGCGGCAGGTCGCGGTGGTGGAAAACGCTTCCTGTACCACCACCAGTTCGGCCCGCTCCAGCGCGCGGCGCACGGTGGCCTGGTCGGGCATGCTTTGGGCCGGGTTGGTACAGGCAATCCACAGCGCCTTGATCTCTCCGTCGGCAGCGGCCTGGAACATCTCCACCGCCGTCTTGCCGGGTTTGTGGGGAACCTGGGGCACACCCCACAGCGCGGCCACCTCGGCGCGGTGGGCGGGGTTGGCCAGGTCGCGGTGGGCGCTGAGCAAATTGGCCAGGCCACCCACCTCGCGTCCACCCATGGCGTTGGGCTGGCCGGTGAGCGAAAACGGGCCTGCTCCGGGCTTGCCGATCTGTCCGGTGGCCAGGTGCAGGTTGATCAGCGCTGCGTTCTTGGCGGTACCGCTGCTGGACTGGTTCAGCCCCTGGCAGTACAGGCTCAGTGTGGTGGTGCGCTCGGCGCCGTGCATGTGCTGCATGCCGGCAAACAGGCGCGTGGCCTTGAGCAGCGCGTCTTTGGTGATGCCACAGGCGTCGGCCACGACAAAGGGCGTGTAGTCGCGTACCGAATTCTTCAGGTCTTCAAAACCGTTGGTGTGGGCGGCTATGAAGACGTTGTCCAGCCAGCCTTCCCAGGCCATGATGTGCAGCATGCCGTTGAACAGCATCACGTCGGTGCCGGGCTGGATGGCCAGGTGCAGATCGGCAATGCTGGCGGTGTCGGTGGTGCGCGGGTCGACCACCACGATGCGCAGATTGGGGTTGGCCTTTTTGGCGTCTTCAATGCGCCGAAACAGAATCGGGTGCGCAAAGGCGGTGTTGGAGCCCGTGATGAAGATGCACTGCGCGTGGTTCAGGTCGTCGTAGCAGGCGGGTGGCGCATCGGCTCCCAGTGTCTGCTTGTAGCCGGCCACCGCGCTGCTCATGCACAGGCGCGAGTTGGTGTCGATGTTGTTGGTGCCGATCAGGCCCTTGGCCAGCTTGTTGAAGGCGTAATAGTCTTCGGTCAGCAGCTGCCCTGAAACATAAAACCCCACCGCGTCCGGGCCATGGTCGCGGATGATGCGGGCAAAGCCCTTGCTGGCCGTGTCCAGCGCCGCGTCCCACGACACGGGCTGGGGCGCATCACCGCGCCGCAAGCGTTGCATGGGCTGCAACAGACGCGTTTGCTGCGTGACGAAGGCACTGGCTGTGTGGTGCAGGGTGGAGCCCTTGGTGCACAGGCGGCCAAAGTTTGCCGGGTGGTCGGGGTCGCCCTTCACGCCGGTGATCTGGTCGCCGTCGGACTCGATGATGACGCCACAGCCCACACCGCAGTAGGGGCAGGTCGATCGGGTTTGGCGTGGTGCGGTCATGGAGTGGCTCGGATACAGGGTGGATCAGGTGCTGTGTGGGTCAGGCCGCGCAGCTGCTGGCGCTGGTTTTGGGGCCGGCAATCGGGCGGGTCTGGTCAATGGCGTGGCTGGCCAGCTCGGCGGTCATCAGCGATACCTGGCCGTCTTCGACCTTGACGGTGAATTTGGGTGTGCAGCCCTCATCAGGTGCTGCCGCCTGGCCGGTGCACAGGCCTATGGTCCAGTTGTGCAGCGGGCAGGCCACGCTGGTGCCGAACACGATGCCTTGCGAAAGTGGGCCGCCCTTGTGCGGGCAGCGGTCGAGCAGGGCGAACACTTCGCCCGCATCGTTGCGAAACACGGCCACATCCAGGCCTTGGGCCCGGGCAACGCGCCGCGAGCCCAGCACGGGGATGTCCTCGACTTTACAGACTGCGGTCCATTCACTCATTTTGCTATTCCTTTGATAGCTGTACTCTCATATTCCACGAGGGCTACAGGCTGGTTTGTTAAATGATCAGGTCTTCAGGGATGAATACATGCCGGTGACGCGGTCCATGACCTGCAGCAGGTTCTCGCTGGCCTGGAAGACATCGATCAGCGCCTTGGGCGTGCTCGATTCGGTCAGGGTCACTTTCTTCAGCGCCGATTCAAAGAACAGCCACTGGGCGTCGGCGACCTTCAGGTCTTCTTCAATCCTGGGCGTGGTCTCGGGGGCCTTGTGCAGCATCACCATGGCGTTGCTGAACTCATTGCGGGCCTTTTCAATTTCGACGCTGGCCGTGGCCGCATCCACCGGCAACCGCGCAGCCAGGAAGTACATGGCCATGCGCTGGCTCAGCATGCGCTGGCGGCCCGCCACGTTGACCAGTTTGCCCAGCGGCTTGCCTTGCACAGCCTCGTACTGCACGGTGCCCTGCTGGGCCAGCGCCAGCACGCCGGCGTTGAGGTGCAGCATGGCGGCCGCGTTTTCGCGGGCTGGCGCACTGCCCACCAGCGCACCCTTGTAGCCGCTCCACGACAACTCCAGCTTGCCGTAGGTGTCCTTGATGTCGGCAGTTGCGGCGTAGGCCTTGAGTTCCACCAGTTGGCGGTCGAACAGAGCCATGGACTTGTCCAGGGCCGCCTGCGCAGTGGACTTCTCGATGCCGTGCACCAGCGCCAGCCAGGCCTTGCCCATGCGCTGGCTGAGCATGCGCTGGCGCCCGGCCTTGTTGATGGCGTCACCCAGGTCGCTGACCTGGGCATGCACGCTCAACAGGGGCAGGCCGACGGCGGCGGCTATCACGGTTCTACGGTTGATCAGGTTGGATGTCATGGTCTCTGCTTTCGAAAAAAGACGCCAGTGTCCGAGACACCACCGTTTTCAAAAATGCAGTAGTTAAAGAATTTCATGGATAGCTGGAGTCAGTGCCCACTGATTGATGTACATCAATCGCCGTTCAGGCGTTCACCGCCGCAAACTGGCGGGTGTCGACTTCCGCCTCCTTGAAATCAAACCAGGGATCGGGCTCGCCATCCAGCGCAAACTGCAGCTGTTCCCACAGCGCCTTGCGGCCCGCGTGGTCTTCGAGAATGCGTTTTTTCACATAGTCCAGGCCGACGCGCGACACGTAGTGCACGGTGCGCTCCAGGTACCAGCCCTCCTGGCGGTACAGCTCGCAGAAGGCGCCGGTGTACTCCAGCACTTCGGCCGCCGTCTTGAGCTTGACCAGGAAGTGGGCGACCTCGGTCTTGATGCCGCCATTGCCGGCCACATACATTTCCCAACCGCTGTCGACGCCGATGATGCCCACGTCCTTGATGCCGGCCTCGGCGCAGTTGCGCGGGCAGCCCGACACGGCGAACTTGACCTTGTGCGGGGCATACATGCGCCACATGGCGCGCTCCAGGTCCTTGCCCATTTGGGTGCTGTCCTGTGTGCCCATGCGGCACCACTCGGAGCCCACGCAAGTCTTGACCGTGCGCAGCGCCTTGGCGTAGGCGTGGCCGGAGGGCATGCCGATGTCTTTCCACACGTTGACCAGGTCTTCTTTCTTGACGCCCAGCAGGTCGATGCGCTGGCCGCCAGTGACCTTGACGGTGGGGATCTGGTACTTGTCCACCACGTCGGCAATGCGGCGC
>Ga0208514_100411_pt1 | contig 24903 bp, 22 predicted proteins | sample LakWasMet70_HOW9_2_FD_183900 | JGI IMG/M metagenome (GOLD analysis project Ga0208514, IMG submission 183900) | Freshwater sediment methanotrophic microbial communities from Lake Washington under simulated oxygen tension - Sediment Metagenome... | ecosystem: Environmental > Aquatic > Freshwater >...
CCGGACTGCAGGGGCAGCGCCAGGGTGTCACCTTCCGACTGCCAGAGCATGCGCGCCAGCCACGGCCCGACATCCCTGGGCAGGAGCGGTCTGGAGTACAAATAGCCCTGCAGTTCTCCACATCCGGCATCCCGCGCGGCACCTGCCTGTGCCAGGGTCTCCACACCCTCGGCGACAACATGCAGATGCAGGGCGTCGGCAAGCTGGCATATGGCCCGCACCACCGCAACAGCATCGGGGGACGGCAACGGATCAATCAGACCGCGGTCAATCTTGACCGTATGCAGACGCAAACTGCGCAGCATATTGAGAGACGAAAAACCGGTTCCAAAGTCATCCATGGCGACGTGTACGCCCATGGCACGCAGTTGCTCGACCTGCAGCCTGGTTTGGTCCAGGTTTTGCACGGCAGAGCTCTCGGTGATTTCCAGTGTCAACAACTGCGACGCCACGCCACAGCTGAGCAGAATTTCCGCGACCAGTTCGGGAAAGCGCGGGTCCAGCAGTTGAAACGGTGAGACATTCACCGCCACCGGCACACAACGGCCATACTGTTTCTGCCAGACCGCAATTTGCAGGCATGCCTGTCTCAACAAGGCGGCGCCCAAGCTGCCAATCAAGCCCGTGCGCTCTGCGGCGGCAATGAATTCAAGCGGGCTGACCGGCCCGACACCGGGCCGATTCCAGCGGGCCAGGGCTTCAAAGCTGGTCAGCTGACCGGTGTGCGCATGGACCTTGGGCTGGTATACCAGCTGAAACTCGGACCGCTCCAACCCGGAGCGCAGGGCCTGCTCCTGCTCCAGCGTATTGCTGGCACCGCGCTCGAACGCCTTTGCAGCCAATTGATGGGATGTCCCAGGCGTGCGCTTGGCCACGTGCAGCGCCGCATTCGCCGCGCGCAACAAGGATTCGGCATCGCGTGCGCTGCTGGGGTACAAGGCTATCCCCATCGACGCGTCCAGAAAGAACTCCTGGCCTGACACCCACATCGGCTTGGCCATCAGTTGCCGAACCCGCGTTACCAGCGTCACCGCCGTGTCGCCGTTGGCATTGGCATTGGCTGGCGATACCAGCGCAAACTCGTCGCCCGCCAGCCGCATGACCTCACAGTCTGCATCCAGCGCAGCGCGCAAGGCCTGCCCCACCGCCCGCAGAACCTCGTCCCCCATGGAGTGACCGTGGGCTTCGTTGAACAATTTGAAGCGGTCAATGTTCATCAGAACCAGTACAAAGCGGTCCGCGTCATTCGTCGTGCTGCAACGCGCGCGCAGGCTGGCAATCATCGCAGCACGGTTCGGCAATCCGGTCAATTCATCGCACATGGCCTGGCGCAGCAAGGCCTGGTTGGCCTTATGGCGATCACTCTCATCGGAAATGAGGACCTGCACCGCTGGCGCTCCATCCCACTCGGTCGAAAAATAGTGGAAGCGTAGCCACAAGGGTGTGCCATCCCCGCGGTACCGCAATGCCTCGTAACTGGCGTCCTCTTGCCGCCCATGCTGGATGTCACTCAGAATCCTGCCAACCGTGGCGCGCTCTTCCTTGGGAATAGTCCGCGCAACCGTGACCACTTTCAGCTGATCCAGGGTCTCTACCCCATAAATGGCCAGGCAGGCCGGGTTCGCATACACGATGCTGCTGTCGCCCAGGCTGATCATGATGCCCTGGTGGGACCGCTCGGTCAGCTGCTCAAAACGCCTCTGCAGTTTGCGCGTTGCCAGGGTCCCGCGATCCAGCGCGGCGTACAGCAACACCAGGCCCAGCATCATCCGCAACAGGGCGCCCAGTGTCGCCAACAAGGCGGCACCTGCATCCTGGTAGACCACGTAAATAAACTGGATCAAGCCGAGCAAAACCAGCAAGGGCCCCACCAGTTTCTCGGAGCTGAAACGCGTGGCACCCGCATTCCAGAGCCAGTAGGTGCAGACAACACCCAGCAAGGTGTTGACAGTTCCCATACTGGCCTGCCCCATCCGCGGGCCGCCAAAGCCGACCGCAGCAGCATTGACCGCCGCCATCACGAGAAAAGTCATCCACCCACCATTTTTGGGAACCTCGCGGTGTGCCAAATCGGCTGCACCCTGCAGCAGCAGGGTCGAGTACGCCGCCGCAACCACCGTCAACGCAAAGTTGCCCAGCTCGTCTGCCGCGGCATTGCCCTGAGACTTCACCAGGTAGATCAGGGGAACCAGCAGCTGGATCAGGTTGGCCCAGCCCACATAGCGCGTGAAGGTCTGTGTCGGGTCCCGGCGCCACACCAGTACCAACGCACAGCCCATGATCAGGCTGACGGCGGCATTGATGAGCATGACGTAATGCATCGATAGGAACACAGAGGACGGACTACTGCATTGTGGGGCGGGTCTCTCCCGCTTTTTCTCGCCCAAGACAGGGATTTACCCTAGCCCGCCAGGAAATGACCTTTGTCTGGCGCCCTTTGCTGGAAGGACGGATTGCCAGTAAGGAGAACAGGGACAGGTGTTTCATAGAATGCTGTCATTCCCAGAACGCAACACATGTTCAGTTTTTTCAAAAAGAAACCCCCTCCTGCCCCGGCCGCCACGCCCACCACCGCGCCCCCACCCTTGGTTGCACCGCCCTCTGGTGGTTCGCTCATCGGCAGCGCACTGGTCATCCCCATCGACATCCCGGAGCCCGGGGCCCCTCCCCCCGAGCGGCAGAAGTGGGTCGACAAGCTCAAGGCCAGTCTGGGCAAGACCGCCAGCGGCATCTCAACCGTGTTTGGCGGCTCGGTCATCGACGAAACCCTCTATGAGAGCCTGGAAGACGCGCTGCTGATGGCCGATGCCGGCGTTCCCGCCACGCAATACCTGCTGACCGAGCTACGGCGCAAGGTCAGGGACAGTGGCGTGACCCACCCCATCGCGCTCAAGAACATCCTGATCGCCACTCTGACCGATCTGCTGCAACCGCTGCAAAAACCCCTGGTCATTGGCGAGCACAAGCCCACCGTCATCATGGTGGCCGGTGTCAACGGCGCGGGCAAGACCACGTCGATTGGCAAGCTCACGCGCCACCTGTCCGAACACGGCGCCAGCGTGCTGCTGGCCGCGGCCGACACCTTCCGCGCCGCGGCGCGTGAGCAACTCGGCGTGTGGGCCGACCGCAACCTGGTGGAGATTGTCAGCCAGGAAGGTGGCGACCCCGCCGCCGTAAGTTTTGACGCAGTAGCCGCCGGCAAGGCCCGCGGCAAAGACGTGGTGCTGGTAGACACCGCCGGGCGCCTACCCACGCAGTTGCACCTGATGGAAGAGCTGAAAAAGATCAAGCGCGTGATCCAGAAGGCGGACCCCACGGCCCCGCACGAGGTGCTGCTGGTCATCGACGGCAACACCGGCCAGAACGCACTGATGCAGGTGCGCGCCTTTGACGACGCGCTCTCGCTCACCGGACTGATCATCACCAAGCTCGACGGCACGGCGAAGGGCGGTGTGCTGGCGGCCATCGCCCGGGAGCGGCCGGTGCCGGTATATTTCATTGGCGTCGGCGAGAAGCTCGAAGAGCTGGAGACCTTCAACGCGCGAGAATTTGCGCAGGCCCTGCTGGGCTAGCCCGTCCATTGCGGCTATCCTTGGCGCACAAAAAAGGAGACACCGCGATGAGAGTCATTCTGTCGGGCCTGGGCGCCCTGATCCTGCTGGCGGTAGCGTATTTGCTGGCTTGGCCGGTCCCCATTCGACCGGTCGCTTTCACCTTGTCCACGGCACCCGGCTACGTCGGCGTGCATGCCGTAAACACCAAGCTGGCGGGTCTGAAATTGATCGACCTGCACGGCGAAGTCGGCCCCGAGCACATCGCCTTTGGCCCGGACGGCAAGCTCTACACCACGGTGGCCAGCGGCAATATCCTGCGCATGAATGCCGACGGCTCCGACCAGGCGGTGTTCGCCAACACCGGCGGACGCGTACTGGGCTTTGACTTTGATGCCAGCGGCAACTTGATTGCAGCCGATGCCATCAAGGGCCTGCTCTCCATCGCGCCGGACGGCAAGACCACCACCGTGCTGACGGACAGCGTCAACGGCGACCCGATCCGCTATGCCGACGCCGTGGTCGTGGCCAAGAGCGGCAAGATGTATTTCAGCGATGCCTCCACCCGCTTTGCACCCAAGGATTGGGGTGGCACCTTCGAAGCCAGTGTTCTGGACATCATCGAAGGCGCCTCCACCGGCCGCATCCTCGAATACGACCCCGCCACCAAGGCCACCCGCGTACTGGCCTATGGCCTGAGCTTTGCCAACGGCGTGGCCCTGAGCGCAGATGAGCAGACCCTGTTCGTCAACGAGACCGGCAAGTTCCGCTTGTGGAAGATTGCCGTGGCCGCCAGCGGCGTCAACGTTGCGCAAAACAGCCCGCAGGCCACGGTGCTGATGGACAACCTGCCCGGCTACCCCGACAACCTGATGCGTGGCATCGACGGCAAGATCTGGCTCGGCTTTGCCAAGCCGCGCAACCCCAAGGCTGACGCCATGGCCGACAAACCCTGGCTGCGCCGCCTGAGCCTGCGCCTGCCACGCGCCCTGTGGCCGATACCGCCGTCCTACGGGCATGTGATCGCCTTCACCGAGGACGGCAAGATCGTGGCCGACCTGCAGGACCCCACCGGTTCCTACCCCGAAACCACCGCCATCACCGAGACCAAGGACCGCCTCTACGTGCAGAGCCTGCACGCGCACGGCCTTGGCTGGCTGCCCAAACCATGACACACCCCACCAACATGTCCTCCCGTAGAGCATTTCTCGTATCCACGACCGCCGCTGGCATCGTAGCGGCGACCACCACTGCATGTCAGGAGGCACCCACCATGGACCGTCAACTCGTTTTTGCGTCGCTGGACCAGGCGCTGCGTGAACTCGACCGCCTGGCCCAGGCGTCGGCGCTGAAGTCGACTGCGGCGTGGACACTGCCCCAAACCCTGGTCCATTGCGCCCAGAGCATCGAGTATTCGCTGACGGGCTTTCCAGAGTCCAAGTCGCCGCTGTTCCAGGCCACTGCAGGCACCCTGGCGTTCAAGGCCTTTGCCTGGCGCGGGCGCATGCGCCACGACCTGGCAGAGCCCATTCCCGGCGCGCCCGCACTGGCCGCCGACACCGCAGCGGCAGCGGCCATGGCTCGGCTGCGCCAGGCGGTGACGGACTTTCACCAGAGCACACAGCCCTTGCGCCCGCATTTCGCCTACGGCGAATTGAGCAAGGCTGAATACGAACAGGCCCACGCCATGCACTTGGCCAACCATTTTTCGGCGTTCGATATCCAGAGTTGACAGACTGCCCGTCGTCGGGCTCCAGTTTTCGCAAGGGCTGCCGATAAACACAGGGAACCATCTATTGAACAGGCCAAGTGGTATGACAACATCCCTGCTCCAGCGACCCACCGCCCAGCTCGAACTCCTGCTGTGGACCCGGCATTTGCTCAAGCCCCGCTTTGACGAAGTTGCGGCCCTGCGCTTCCTGTCCAATGCGCTGCTGTCCCTGCGCGATGCCAAGACCCCGGAGCTCAGTGCTATTGGCCGTTACCTGATCGCCCATGAAGGCATCTATGCCCTGTGCCTGGGCACCCTCTACCTGCATGGCGTGCTGCCGCAACAACAGGAAGGAAGCCGGGCCATGGCGATCCAACTGGCGTTTGAGCTGCTGGACATGACCGTCCTGGACCTGCACCAGATACTGGCGGCCAACCGGCACCTCGAAGACATTGCAGACTTGGCCCATGCGCCGCTGGCCGAACACTGCGTGCACGATCTGGTGGCATTGGGCGACCGCGCCATGGGTCAGGCACGGCTGGTCTATCCGGATTGCTTTTTCTAGCCACGCCCGAGCTGACCGGCCATCGGGGACAATCGGGGGATATGACCTCCCTACTGCCCCGCATCGAACTCGAATCCGCCCCCAACCCGACGGCCGCCGTCATCTGGCTGCATGGCCTGGGTGCCGACGGCAATGACTTTGCCGGCCTGGTGCCCGAGCTGAACCTGGACGGTTGCCCGCCCATCCGCTTTGTCTTTCCCCACGCGCCCAGCATTCCGGTCACCTTGAACGGTGGCTACATCATGCCGGCCTGGTATGACATCCTGGGCCTGAACCTGGTGGACCGGCAAGACGCGGTAGGCATCCAAAATTCCGAGCGCGCCATCACCGCCTTGATTGAGCATGAAGTGGCCCGCGGCATCCCGTATGAACGCATCGTGCTGGCCGGTTTCAGCCAGGGCTGTGCCATGGCCCTGCACACCGGGCTGCGCCTGCCGCACCGACTGGCCGGCATCATGGCGTTGTCGGGCTATTTACCACTGGCCGACCGTTTTGTGACCGAGCGCATGCAGGCCAATGCACATACCCCCATCTTCATGGCGCACGGTACCCAGGACCCGGTCGTGGTGCTGGCACGCGGCGAGAACTCACGTGACGCCCTGGCCGCCATGGGCCACCCGGTGCAGTGGCACACCTACCCCATGCAGCACGCCGTGCACCCCCGTGAAATTGCCGATATCGCCGCCTTTTTGAAGCAGGTGCTGGGAGCATCGACCCGTGGTGAGTGAGCGACCCGCAGCCCGCAACCTGACCCTGGGAATCGACTTCGGCACCTCCAACTCCGCCGCCGCGCTGATTGGCGCCGACGGCCAGATGCACACCATCGCGCTGGACGGCGCGCGCTCTGAGATGCCCACCGCGCTGTTCTTCGCCAGCGAAACCCACACCGTGCTGTATGGCTCCGAAGCCATGCAGGCCTACTTGGCGGGTACCGAGGGGCGCCTATTGCGCTCACTCAAGAGCCTGCTGGGCAGCCGTCTGATGGACGAGTACACCGCCGTCGACGGACACAGCATCCGCTTCTTTGACATCGTGGTGCTGTTCTTCAAGGAGCTCAAGCGCCGCTGCGAAGCCCAGGTTGGCCAACCCCTTACCCGCGCCATGCTGGGCCGCCCGGTGCACTTTGTCGACGACAGCCCGGAGCGCGACGCGCTGGCGCAGGAGACGCTGGGCCGCGCCGCGCTGGAGGCCGGTTTCACCGAGATCGCCTTCCAGCTTGAACCGATTGCCGCCGCGCTGGATTACGAGCAGCGCGTGCAGCAGGAAACCACCGCCCTGGTGGTCGACATTGGCGGCGGCACGTCGGACTTCACCGTGATCCGCCTGAACCCGTCACGCAGCGCCGTGGGCGACCGCACGACCGACATCCTGGCCACCACCGGCGTGCACATTGGCGGCACCGACTTTGACCGCCTGCTGGACCTGTCCACCGTGATGCCGCTCTTGGGCTACCGCCACATCGGCACGGGTGGACGCCCGGTGCCCAACAGCGTGTTCTTTGACCTGACCACCTGGCACCTGATCCACCAAGCCTACACCCGCAAGGCCATGCACTTTGCCAAGGAGCTGTGGACCGACTACACCGACCAGACTCTGCACGCCCGCCTGATGGACGCGCTGGAGGGCCAGCACGGCCACCGCATGCTGGCAGGCGTGGAGGCCGCCAAGATTGCCTGCTCCATCAGCGGCGAGGACGCGCTGGTCGATCTGGACTTTCTGGGCCACGGACCCAGCGAACATTTGGGGGCCACAGTGACCGTGCCCGTCATGGCCGAGACGCTGCAGCAGGCACTCAGCCAGGTCGTGCAATGCGCGCAGCTGTGCGTCCAGCGCTCGGGCCTGGCCAGCGTGGACGCCGTCTACCTGACCGGCGGCTCGTCCGCCCTGCGCCCCCTGATGGAGGCCCTGCGCACTGCCATGCCCGGCGCCACCGTGGTCGAAGGCAACCGCTTTGGCGGCGTGGCGGCCGGGCTGGCCTATGCAGGGGCGACGATGGGTGCACCGGGGGCTTAACCTGCGAAGCGGTTTGCTATCATTTATGTAGCGTTATGTGTATATCCCACGAGGGCTAGCTGACACTTTTAGTCGCGACCTTTCCGGAAGGAACGTTCACGTGCGTTGAACTGCGCCAAGAATGTCCGTCGAAGCTGCGAATCTGGTGGCGCGCTCTTGAAGTGCGGCAACCTCTGATTGGTGGACCTCCTCGATAGTGGCCAGCAACGTATTGAACTCTCCGCCATCGTCGTCGTTCTGGAACTCGACTCCATGCTCACTGAAGATCAGTTCATGTCGACGAGACCCAACCAGCTCACACAGACGCGCAGCCGCACCTGCCCAGCGCTGCCTGCCTTCGTACAAGTCGCTCTGTGCGGAGAGTTGCCAGTTGTTACTCTGCAATTTGCCGGTCTTGTAGTCACTCTGCAAGGGTTCGGGGATCTCTGCTATAGCCCACGGCAGGAACCGCACCAACGGCGCATTGCGATCGGACAGGACGTCACGTCGCACGACGTTCCAATGCTGAAAAATCATTGAAGAAAAAATGGTGTAGCCCTCGTGAACATTGCGTAGTTTGCTATTTGTCTGATAGCTATCGAGTGTGCGTGCAGGCACCGTCAACCGCTTCAAAATTTTGGGGACTTGCGACGCGCAGCGCGATGAAGCCAGTCGCGTTATGCTGGCGGCCTTGACCACGCAGTCGCCACCAGCCGCTGCGATTTGCCATACCCCAAAAGGAGTCTGCCCTTGAACCAACGCGCCTCAACACCCCTGGTGCTATCTCTGCTCACGCTGCTGGCGAGTTCCGCCACGCAAGCCGCACCGCCGCCCCGCACCAGCCAGGCCGACCTCATCAAACAATCCGCCCCCAGCGACTGGCGCCGCCTCGACCCCGAGAACACCCTGGTCATGGAGATCAATGGCCAGCAGGTGATCCTGGAACTGGCGCCGCGCTTTGCCCCCAAGCATGCGGCCAACATCCGCACGCTGGCGCGCGAGGGCTACTACACCGGCTCTGCCATCGTGCGGGTGCAGGACAACTATGTGACACAGTGGGCCGATCCGGCCGATGAAGAAAAAGAGAAGGACAAGGTCAAGCCCCTGGGCACAGCGCTGGCCAGTTTGCCGGCCGAGTTTTCGATTCCGTTCAAGGGCCTGCCGTTGACCCGTTTCACCGACCCGGATGGCTGGGCGCCCGTCAGTGGTTTTGTCGATGGCCTGCCGGTGGCGGCTGACCCCGCCAAGAACAAGGCCTGGCTGGCCCACTGCTATGGCATGGTGGGCGCGGCGCGCAGCACCAAACCCGACAGCAGCAATGGCACCAGCCTGTACGCCATCAACGGCCAGGCACCACGGGCGCTGGACCTGAACATCACCGTCGTGGGGCGCGTGGTCAAGGGCATGGAGGTGCTGTCCTCGTTGCCGCGCGGCCCTGGCGCCATGGGTTTTTATGACAAGCCCGAGCATTACATGCCCATCACCCGCGCCCGTGTGCTGGCTGACATGCCGGCGGCCGAGCAGCCCGCGATTGAAATCATGCGCACCGACACCGCCACCTGGCGCAAGCTGGTGGAAGCCAGCCGCCACGCCATTGGCGGCTGGGCGGTGCGCAGTGCGCTGCACAGCAACATCTGCAACCGCACGGTACCCACGCGTCCCATCGCCAGCCCTGCCGCATCCTGAGTCTGCGGTTTTGGCGTCTTTATCCCCATATCACCTGAAACAACTTATGACCTCACCCACACTAGCCCCGCTGAACGCCACCTTCAAACGTTTGCACAACTTTGGCCACCTGGCATCCATCGCCAGTTGGGACCAGGCCGCCATGATGCCCGCCAAGGGCAACGAGGCGCGCGCCGCCGCCATGGCCGAGCTGCAAGTGCTGATGCACCAGACACTGACCGACCCCACGCTCAAGGCCCAGTTTGCCGAGGCGGCGGCAGCCGATTTGCCGGACGCCGACCAAGCCAGCCTGGCCGAGATGCAACGCGAATGGTCCCTGGTCAACCGCTTGCCGCAAGACCTGGTCGAGGCCCAAAGCCTGGCCGGTGCCCGCTGCGAGCACGCTTGGCGCACGCAGCGCAAGGCCAATGACTGGCAAGGTTTTTTGGGCAACTTCCGCGAGGTGGTGAAGCTGGCCCGCCAGGAAGCCAAATTCCTGGCCGATGCCACTGGCACCACACCCTACGAAGCCCTGATGGACAAATTTGAGCCCGGCATGCGCGAGGCCGCCATCACCAAGCTGTTTGGCGACGTCAAGACCTGGTTGCCGGACCTCATCAGCAAGGTCATCGCCAAGCAGCAGAGTGAAACCGTGGAGGCCGCAACCGGCCCCTTTGCCATCGAAAACCAGCGCGCGCTCGGCGTGGAGGTGATGTCCCTGCTGGGCTTCGACTTTGAGGGCGGCCGGCTGGACATTTCCACGCACCCGTTTTGCGGCGGCGTGCCGCAGGATGTGCGCATCACCACGCGCTACAACGAGGCTACCTTCGCACCCAGCCTGATGGGCATCATCCACGAAACCGGCCACGCGCGCTACGAGCAGCGCCTGCCGCGCGACACGCTGCACCTGCCCGTCGGCCGCGCCCGCTCCATGGGCATACACGAGAGCCAGAGCCTGTCGTTCGAAATGCAACTGGCGCGCAACCCGGCCTTCCTGCAGTTGATCGCGCCGCTGGTCAAACAGCATCTGGGCGACCAGGCTGCATTCGGCGCGGCCAACCTGGCCCGCATGATCACGCGGGTTCACCGTGGATTCATTCGCGTGGATGCCGACGAGCTGACCTACCCGGCCCACGTGATCCTGCGCTTCGAGATCGAGCGCGCACTGATCGCGGGGGAGATCGAGGCCGAGGACATCCCAGCGCTGTGGGCCACCAAGATGCAAGACTATCTGGGTGTGGACGTAGCCGGTAATTTTGAAAACGGCTGCATGCAGGACATCCACTGGCCCATGGGCATGTTTGGCTACTTCCCCAGCTACACGCTGGGCGCGATGTACGCCGCGCAGTATTTCGCCACCATCCGCAAGCTCCACCCCGACATGGATGCCCGCATTGCCAGCGGCGACCTGTCACCGGTGATGGACTGGCTGAACGCCAATATCTGGAGCCAGGCCAGCCGCTGGTCCACCGACACACTGGTGACCCGCGCCACCGGTGAGCCGCTCAACGCCAGCCACTTCCGCAAGCACCTGGAGGCGCGTTACCTATAGCCTCTTCACGGCTCAGTGGCGGTGCTGATCATGGCGGTGTACGTGGCAGGGTCCATGTACTGCGGGACGTAGGTCACGCCCAGGTTGTGAAGCATCCCCACAAATGCGCGCAAATGATTGCGTGAACCTTTGTGGAGGTTGGTGTAGACCAAGCGGATGTCCTGGTTGTCGACATACAGCAAGGCGGCGTTGAGGTCCACGATGTCAATCTCCTCAACGGCCGCACCGACCTTCAGTGCATCCACCACCGACGCATTGCCAGTGACCACCAACTGCGAGTGCAGCCCTTGCAGCGTGGCATTCTGGAACACTCCGGCGTCCAATGTGGCTGCCGGGTCGCTCAGACTGTAGCGCAGCAACAATTGGCGGACGGCCTCGGTGTGGGTGGATTCGCTGGTGGCAATGTTGCCAAAGGCGCGCGTATAGGCACCCCATTTCGCATCCATGTGTGCATAGACATCATGGGCCAGTTTTTCCTCCTCGCGCATCCAGACCAGTGACGCCTGCTCTGCCGCACTGAGCGCTTCGATGGGCAGGGTCGCCAGCGACAAACCCAAGGCCGGGGCATTGAAGCTTGATATTCCGCTGGAATCCACTACGAACGGGGGACCACCAGCGCCAGGGCCTGCGCCAGCACCCACGGGCTGGAAACTATCCCCGCCGCCGCAGGCGCTCAACACCAGGGCGGCCAGCAAGGCAATGGGAAACGCTTTTGACGATGACATGGCGAATATCCTTCGATGAAATCTATAGAAGATCTGACCGCAGTCCGGGCGGTTGGAGTGATGGCCCTACTGGATGAGTCCACGTGCCTTGGCAACATCGCAGCCATTTCTTCCCGGTGTATTCAAGACCACGCCCTTTTCCTTGGCGCGCGCCTCCATGGCGGTGTGCTGCTCGACCTGCAGCTGTTTGCATTCGTCGTAGGTTTTGACGGCGCGCATCTTGGCCTGGTGGGCGACGCGCTCTTCCGCGGTCATCAGGGTCCAGCCCGGCGTGTTGTTCTTGTCGAAGCGCATGCCGCGCATGCCGCGCCCACCGGGTCCCATAGGACCGGTGCCTGGGCCCGCGCCTTGCATGCCGGGGCCAGCGCCCATGCCGCCGCCCATGCCAGGGCCAGGCTGCGCCAGAACCGATGCAGTCAATGCCGCACCCAGCAAGGTGGCAAGTGTGATGCTTTTGAGTGTCATGGATGTTTTCATGATGTGCTTCCTTGGTTGTTGATCGTCTGCGGGGTGTGGACAGCGCCTGCATCCCTGAAACCTATTGAAGCGCAGCCATGTAAGCGGCGTATTGCGTGGTGAGGCCGTTTTGCATCACCAGGTTGCACTCGGGCATTGCGTTACAGTGGGTTACACAGCGCTTTTCCTGAATGCCCCAATTGGGTGTCCAGTACGCATGTGCGAGTGATTTTGTGCCGACCCATACCAACCATGGACAAGACAGACTGCATCCTTGTTGTCGACGACGAGCCCGAAATCCGGCGCTTGCTGCGCGACTATTTGAGCCGCAATGGCTTCGAGGCGGTGATGGCCCGCGACGGCCGCGAGATGTGGCAAGCGCTGGAACGACACTCCGTTGATTTGGTGGTGCTGGATCTGATGCTGCCCGATACCGACGGGCTGACGCTGTGCCGCGACCTTCGCGCCAAATCCAATATGCCCGTGCTCATGTTGACCGCCAGGGGCGAAGAAGTGGATCGCATCGTGGGCATCGAAATGGGGGCAGACGACTACCTGGTCAAGCCCTTCAATCCCCGCGAGTTGCTGGCCAGGATCAAGTCCATCTTGCGCCGCACGCGGGCACTGCCACCCAACCTGCTTCCAGAACCGGCGCGCTGCCTGCGGTTTGCAGACTGGTGCCTGGATACCGCAACCCGCCTTCTGACCACGCCGGACGGCGTCGCCACGCCGCTATCGGGTGGCGAGTACCGCTTGCTGCGCATACTGCTGGATCACCCCAACCGGGTGGTGAACCGAGATCAACTTACCGAGATGATCCATGGCCGCGAAGCAGAGCCCTACGACCGGGCCATTGACGTTCAGATCAGCCGTTTGCGCGTGCGCCTGCACGACGACAGCCGCGAACCGCAGTTGATCAAGACCGTACGCGGGGAGGGTTACGTGCTGGCTGCCAGTGTGGAGGCGCGCAGCACATGTGGCTGAATCTGCGCGCGCTGCCCGACAGTCTGTTTGCCCGCATGGGCCTGATTTTGCTGGCGGGTCTGTTCGTGGCACAGGGAGTGAGCACATGGTTGCAATGGGACGAGCGGGCCAAGGTAGTTTCCCAGGCGCGCGGGCTCAATTTTGCTGACCGGGTGGCCGAATCGGTGCAGGTGCTGGAATCCAGTGGCCCAGCGCAACGGGCAGGAGCGCTTTCAGCACTGAAAAATGCGGGCGTGCAGGCAGAACTTGTTAAGGAGGACCAAGTCTCGGGGAACGTCCCGCGGGGTGCGATTCAAGGCATCGTCAGCGCGCGGCTGGGTAGCCCGCGCGACATTCGTCCGGTCGGCATCCACGCCGGCATGGGCGCGCAACCCAGAAACCCGCAACGCAGCGTGGACGTGCGCCTGCTGGACGGCCAATGGGTGCGCATCACCGCCGGGCACGACGCCGATGCTGCAGTTCCTGCTTTGCCCATTTCACTGGTGCTTCAACTGATCGTCACGCTGGGCATTGTCACGGTGGCCGTCATGGCTGCGGTACGGCAGGCCACCCGTCCGCTGCAACAGTTGGCGCTGGCCGCTGACGCCCTGGGACGTGATCTGGACGCACTGCCGCTGTCGGAAGCGGGTCCGACTGAAACCCGCAGTGCCGCACGGGCCTTTAACCGGATGCAAAAACGCATCCAGTACTTGATCCATGAACGGGCAAGGGCATTGGCGGCGGTTTCACATGACCTGCGCACGCCATTGACACGCCTGCGACTACGCGCCGAACTGGTCGACGATGCTGAATTGCGCGAGCAGATGGCGGGCGATCTGGAATCGATGGCCGCCATGATTGATGCCACGCTGGACTACCTGCGGGGCTTGAAGAACACCGAGCCGGTGCGGGCGATTGACATCAACGCATTGCTGGAGAGCATGGTGGAGGATGCGCGGGTGATCGGCAGGTCCATCCAACTTGAGGGGCGGGCCCACGCCCCTTACAACGGCAGGCTTTCGGCGCTGCAACGCGCCCTTCAAAACCTGATCGACAACGCGATCAAATACGGTCAGGGCGCCCATATCGTCGTCACGGATAACGTTGACGAATTGCGTATCGCTGTTCAGGACAATGGGCCAGGTATCCCTGCCGCCGATATCCAACGCGTCACAGAACCGTACTACCGGGTCGACGCGACCCGAAGTTCTGGAACCGGCGGTGTGGGACTGGGCCTCTCGATTGCGAAGGACATTGCATTCCTGCACGGCGGAGAACTGCAGTTGTCAAACCGGGCGCAAGGCGGACTGGAAGCAACGCTGGTGCTACCGCGTGATTAGCGGGTCCCCGACGCGGTATTACTTCAAGCTATCGCAATCCGCGCCACCGGTGAGGCGCACCTTCAACGGTGTAGTGCTACCTTGCTCGTACTTGTTCCACACGGTCTCGCTCACATTGCAGGTCCAGGTCTTACCACCCGAGGCCAGCGTCAGCACATAGTTCTCACGCCGCGCTCCCTCACGTTCGGAACCCAGTGCGCCCATGCCGCCACCGACGCCAGCACCCAGGAAGTTGGCGTTCAGGTTGCTCACCGTGGGCCACACCGGCATCAAGGCATTCTGCGTGTCGGCCTTCAGCGTGCGCACGCTGCGCCAGCGGTTCACCTGGTAGCGGCAGCGGTCGTCGTACACGGGTTCGGCCCGGTAGCGCGGCGTGCATTCGCGCCGTTTCACAAAGGTACCGTCGCCCTTGTCGATGCGCTCGTCATGGCAGATTTGTCCGTCGGGCACCTGGCGGGTGGAGCGCTGTTCGCGGTGGCGTGTGACGCTGTAGGCATCGACCGGTAGGCTGTCGCACCAGGCCGCGTCAGACACCCGGGCCATCTGCTCGATCTGGATCTCGCGCGCCCATGTGCGCTGCGCCACCGTGGCCGTGGTGTCCTTGGTACTGGTGAACAAAACGATGAAGCCGACCACCACGAGGGCCAACGCGGCCAACGCCCAGCGCAACCAGCCCAGGCTGCGTGCAGCCGGTGCGGGCGCGGCGACGGGCTCGGCCGGGGGCGTGGCAGTATCCACAACGATGGCCACCGGCTTGGTGCCATCCTGGCCCGCTCCACAATTGGTGCAGTGCGCGGCGGCGCGCGAGTTGGGGGAGCTGCAATAGGCACAGCTCCAGTCGGCGCCGACAAATTTGTGGTTCCTGGCCTCGACCTCTTCACCTTCCTTGGGGAAGTAGCGCTTGCTGGGGTCTTGCGCCGCGCCGCAGGTTGGGCAATGCCGGTGGCTGTCGCCCAGCAGGCCCTTGGTGTTGCACTGGGCGCAATCCCAGAGCATCTCGTAGTAGATTTCTTGTTCGGCCATCGTGCATCCCGGGTTGCAAACTCACTGGATTTGCTTCTGCGGGATTATGGCGTGGGGCGTGTGCACAATGCCCCACGCGCACGGCGACGGGGAACTCTAGGTACAAATCGCAAAACCGGCCTGGGCTTTTGCCTCGTACATCTTCTTGTCGGCCATGTGGAGCAATCCGTCCGGTTCCACAAACTTGTCGGGGCCAGCCTGAGCAATGCCAATGCTCAGTGTGACGCCAGAGACTTTGGCCGCAAACTTGTCAGCCAAACGCTGACAGACGATCTGCGCATCCTCCAAGGTGCTGTCGGGCAGTATCAAGCAGAATTCATCACCGCCATACCGGCACGGAACATCATTTTCCCGGCACACTTCTATCATGGCATCCGCCACGTGCCGCAGTACTTCGTCTCCCGCGAAATGCCCCTTGGTGTCATTGACCGACTTGAAGCCGTCGACATCAAAATAGACCAATGTAAAAGCCTGGTTTCGACGTTTGGCCACACTGAATTGACGGCGCAAGAGATCGTTCATGGCTCGTTGGTTGAACAGGCCTGTCAGTGAGTCGTGCCGTGACAGTTCCTGAAGCTCGCGGGTTCGCTCCGACACCTTGAGTTCCAGCTCCTGCGCATAGGACTGAACCTTGTCCTTGGCCAACTCCACCTCCGTCAACAGCGCGCGGATGTAGGTGTCAAAGATCAGGGTGGTATCAAAATACAGCAGCTTGTCGAGCGCCACCATCACCTGGCGGAAGTGCGCCTTGTCCTCAATGTATCGATCCAGCGCGGCGTCAATCGTGTCCTTCAGCGTTTTCACCGCGCACAGGTACAGCTTGGGCTCCACGCCAATTCTCTTGTGCACCATGCCGATACGCAGGCGGTTGTTGACGTATTCAAGGTCGTAGTACCCCTCGAACAGGCCCAGCACATATCCCCGTTGCGCCGAGTGCAACCGTGACAGCGTATCCGCATCGCCGATCAAGAGAGCGATTTCGTCGATAGCGGTCTGCTGCGCATAGAAGCTGGCGACGATGGCGTCAATGTGTTCGGCCACCAACCGCTTGCAGCTGAGAAGCTGCTCGGCATCCGCTTCGGTGAATCCCAGCAAGTGCTTGCGCCTGGCTATTTCGGATTCATTGATTTGCAATTGCTCAAGCAGAGTCTTTTTGGTGTGATCCATTGCCTGCTCTCTTGGGTACCAAGGGGCAAGCAATTATCGAACCAAAGGGGAATCTCCAGCCTGTCAGCATGGGTATCAAATCGTCACGCCCCACATCAGTACTGGTACACCCCGCGCCCGGTCTTGCGCCCCAGCCGCCCCGCAGCCACCATTTCGCGCAGCAACGGGCAGGGGCGGTATTTGCTGTCGCCGAACTCGGCCAGGTAGACCTCCATCACGGCCAGGCAGACGTCCAGGCCCACCATGTCGGCCAATGCCAGCGGGCCGATAGGTTGGTTGCAGCCCAGCTTCATGCCGGCGTCGATGTCTTCGGGCGTGGCCAGGCCTTCATAGAGCACGAAGAAGGCTTCGTTGATCATGGGCACCAGGATGCGGTTGACGACAAAGCCGGGGGAATTCTTCACCGTGACGGGCGTCTTGCCCAGAGCTTTGGCCATGGACTGCACGGCCGCGTGCGTGGCGTCACTGGTCTGCAGGCCCCGGATGATTTCCACCAGCGCCATCATCGGCACCGGGTTGAAGAAGTGCATGCCAATAAAACGGTCGGGACGACTGGTCATGGCGCCCAGCTTGGTGATGGAGATCGACGAGGTGTTGGATGCGATGATGACGTCGGCCGGCACGATGGCATCAATCTGCTTGAGGATCTTGACCTTCAGGTCGTGGTTCTCGGTAGCAGCTTCGATGACCAATTGAGATGCCTTCAGATCGTCATAGTTGGTGCTGCCCTTGATGCGCGCCAGGGCGGCGTCGCGGTCGGCGACGCTGATCTTTTCCTTTTTGATCAAGCGCTCCAGGCTGCCGGCCAAGGTCGCAATGCCCTTGGCCACGGCCGCCTCTGAAATGTCGACCATCACCACGTGAATGCCCGAGGTGGCGCAGATCTGCGCAATGCCGTTGCCCATGGTGCCTGCGCCGATGATGCCGACCGTAGTGATGTTCATGATTTCAAAAACTCCAATTGCAGAATGTTGTGTACGCGGTCATGGTAAACCCGGTCTGGTATGGGAATTTGCCGCAAGTCAAACGAATCGATCGATTGAAACAGGGTTTGAGCAGGGCACAAGACAGGGCACTCTCCGGTCTTGAGAACAAGCTGTTGTTGAATCGGGGCGGCCAGTCATGCACAATTGCGGAGTTATTAACACGGGATGTCAAAATGAAAGCTCTTCTAAGTTTTGGTTTGGTTGCGGCTGTCCTTGTGGGCTGTGGTGGTAGCGGAGGATCGGGTCAAGACTGCTCCGCTAGTGTCAATGCCTGCAATGCCGCACCGGTTGCGAATGCTGGCGCCCAACAAAACGTTTTGGTTGGCACCACCGTTTCCCTGGATGGCGGCGGGAGTTCCGATGCCGACGGAAATCCGCTCACTTATAGCTGGTCTGTTGTTTCTGCGCCACCCGGGGCTAAGGCAATATTGACCACTTCAACGGCAAAAGTGGCTACCTTCATCCCGGATACTGCTGGCATCTACCTCATAGGTCTGACAGTGAACGACGGCAAGGTGAGCAGCCCGGTCGCCATCGCCACCATCAATGCGAGCAACACCAATCTCAGCCTGGCCCAAACATCGTATGCAGACGGCGGTTCGATCCCTCTCCGGCAGGCAGCGACAGGCGTGGGTGGTAGCAACCTGTCCACCCCGTTGAGCATCGGAAACGTTCCAACCGCGACCAAGCGATTTGCCATCGTGATGGATGATGAAACGGGGTCGTGCCAACCCGGTCTGGGAGCATGCCGCCATTGGGGTGTATTCAACCTCCCGGTCGCGAAGATTCTGATCACCGAGGGTGAAAACCTCTTGCTCCAATCGGGCGTGGTGTACGGTTCCAACTACACCGGTTCGGTTGGATATCTGGGTCCGAACTCAGCTTCCGGGCACACCTACAAGTTGACGGTTTACGCGTTGTCGGCCGAGATGCCATTCCTCACTGGCGTGCCCGAGTACAACCGGGCCAGATTTGAAGTTGACTTCAAGCCTTACATCCTGGGCAAAGCAACTCTAACAGGCGTTTACCCTTAACGACGAACGCTGCGGAGTTATCGGATTGCCACCGGCGGTGGCAATTCCTTGGCCTGCAATCCACGGGCCTGCACCACCAGCTTGTTGTGTGCATCCAGAAATGCGGCGGCGATGACCTTGCCCTCGTTGGTATTGCTCCAGCCCACGCCGCCTGCACCCCCCATACCTCCAAACGCCAAGCCGCCAAGCCCCAAGTCCGTCGTTCGGGCGGACCCGGTGGCGGCTGATACTTGCTCCGTGGTCTCGTTGTCGGTCAACAGCAGCGCGACCTGTGCTTCCTTGAACTTGATCTGTTCCACGACACCGATCAATGCGCCCAGGTCACGCACCACGGGTATGTGCGCCAGCACGCCGCCCAGGCTGCGGCCCGCGTCTTGCTCACTGAAGGTCAGATTGGGCGTCAATGTGTACTGCGCCTCGTATCCCTTGCCTTTTTCGACTGTATTGCCCTGTTTGCGCAGCACGCCGCTTTCCTTGAGCTGCTGCTCCTGAACAGTACCGCGCAACCCGGCGGCGCGGTCCACCACGCGAAAGCAACCACTCTGTTGTGCCAAGAGGCGCACCAGTGGTACCGGTGAACTGGGCAGGTTGTAGCTACTGCTCATGGTGTAGCCATTGGGGTTTTCGGCCAGTGCCAGGGTTGCGATGGGTGCATCGCATTTCACCAGCGACTTGTTCTCGCCTTTGGCGCCTACCGGACCTGCCGAGCCCGTGACTTCGGAACTGCCGCCGCCCAGTTCAGTGCCCTGCTTGCCGCACCCCGGCAGGCCAGCAATGGCTGACACCACGCAGACACCGATTGCCAAAGCGCGCGACGAAACCGGGGAGTAGAAAACTGACAAAGCCATGGATGTGTTCCTTAAAAATGCGGGCGAATGGTACCCCACAGGACCACCCGGGAACCCATTGCAGGTTTGCGCTTACACTTTGAAACGCTTTCAGACGCCTGGCAATTCCACGGTGAAGCAGGTGTGTCCATCCGCCGAAGTGGCCGCGATGTGGCCACCATGGGCCAGCACAATAGCCTGCGTGATGGCCAGCCCCAGGCCGGTGCCTTCGCCGGTGGCGCTTTGGCGCGAAGCGTCGGCGCGGTAGAAACGTTCAAAAACATGCGCCAAGTGTTCGGGCGCAATGGTGGCACCAGGATTGTCAACCGCCAGCGAGGCCCGTCCGGCCTGCATGTCCAAACGCACCTGCACGACCCCGCCCGGCGCGGTATAGCGCAAGGCGTTTGACAACAGGTTGCTCAGCGCACGGCGCAGCATCAGGCGGTCGCCCATCGCAGTGGCCTGCCCGATTAACTCCAGGCGAACACCTTTCTCGTCGGCCAGCGCCTCATAGAACTCGAAGAGTTCAACTACCTGCCGCTGCAGATCGATCCGCTCGCGCTGGACCAGGGTCTGGGCGGCGGCTTGCGCATGGTCGGCCTTGGCCAGAAACAGCATGTCCGCAATCATGCGGGCCAGTCGCTCGAACTCCTCGGCGTTGGATTCCAGAATGTCCCGGTAGCCGACCGCATCGCGGTCGCGCGACAGGGAGACCTGGGTCTGCGTCATCAGATTGCTCACCGGTGTACGCAGCTCATGGGCAATGTCGGATGAGAAGTCCGACAGCCGCCGAAAGGCATCCTCCAGCCGTTCCAGCATCTCGTTGAGCGTGGTGGCCAGCGCGGCCAGTTCGGTGGGCACCGCGTCAGTAGGCAGCCGTTGATCCAGCGTATGGGCGTTCACCAGCGCGGCGCGCGCACGCATGGCCTTGAGCGGCGCCAGGCCTCGCATGGCGGCAAACCAGCCGAGCAAGCCCGTGACCACGGCGGCACCGGCCACAAACAGCCACAGCGTCTGGCGCAACGCATCCATGAAGACCTCGTGGTGCGCAGTATCCAGGGCCACCGCGACCTGCAGTGGCGGCGCGCCAGGGATGCCGGTCGACATGGCCGACACCAGGCCCCGGAAGCGGCGGCCGCCATGGGACCAGTGCAGCAATTGCGCGCCATCGGCCGCCAGACCGGTTGGGCGCCAATCGCCGGAAAACTCGCCATTGGGGGGCGCCAAGACGGTTTGCCCGTTGGCGCCGGTGATTTGTATCAGCAAATCATGGTGGCCGGTGGCGGCATCGCTCAACAGCGATGGCAGGCTGGCCAACTCTGTAGTGGACGTGACCCGTGCAATGGCGTGGTGCGCCAGCATCAACTTGTGCTGCAGGGCCTCGCGGTCCAGCTCTTCAAAGTGGCGCTCAATGGACTGGCTGATCAGCCAGCCCAGTCCCAGCAGCACCACGCTAGCGCCGATCGCGAACAGCAGCGTTAGCCGTGCCGTTAACGACAGGCGCAATTTCGGACGGATCACGGGAGCTGCGTTCATGGTGTGCTGTGGTAGTGTATTAGCTGGTTTGAAAGGACACCATGTCAGGTAGCGGTTTACGTGCAATGCGCGGGGGGCTGTGGGGGCTGATCCTGTGCTGCGCCGGCGCCTTCGCCGGTGAGCGCATTCGCATCGGGGCCGAAGATGACTGGAGCCCGTATTCCTCTTCTATCAACGGCAAGCCAGTGGGCTTTGCCGTCGACCTGGTGCGTGCGGCGTGGGAGGCCGCTGGCGTAGAAGTGGAACTGGTGCCTTTGCCCTACGCGCGCTGCATGAAAGAGGTGGACCGCGGTGCTCTGGCGGGTTGTTTTGACACCTTGCGCGACCCCATCCTGGAGGGCAAATACCGCTGGCACCAGCAGCCGCTGTTCAGTGCACGCATAGGCATTTACGGCCGTAATGAAGCCGGCATAACCCGCAAGAACTTGAACTTGGAAAGCCTGCGCGGCAAACGCGTTGGCACCACCCACGGCTATGACTATGGCGCGGCGTTTGACGGCGATGCCACCATGCAGCGTGACGTCGCCCCGTCGGATCTGTCGTCGTTGCGCAAACTGGTGGCCGGTCGGGTGGACTATGCGCTGGTGTTTGACCGCGTGGCCGACGCCGTCGCCAAAGCCAACCCCGAACTGGGCAAGGGCTATGCACTGCACGGTGTACTGGTGGAGCCCAATCTCTACATCTCCTTCTCCCCCACCTTCCCCGGCATCGAGCGCATCGTGTCGCAGTTCGACCAGGGGCTGACCAAGTTGCGCAAATCGGGGGAATATGCCCGCATCGAGGCCCGCTGGCGTTAGGCCCCGGGCACTTCCAGCACGTAACCCATACCACGCGCGGTGCGGATCAGCCGCGGCGTAAACGGGTCGTCGACCTTGGCGCGCAGGCGGCGGATGGCTACATCGATGACATTGGTGTCGCTGTCAAAGTTCATGTCCCACACCTGCGACGCAATCATGGAGCGCGGCAACACCTCGCCCTGGCGGCGCAGCAGCAGTTCCAGTAGGGCGAACTCCTTGGCGGTCAGGTCGATGCGGCTGCCGGCGCGGGTAACGCGCCGGCGCAGCAGATCCAGTTCCAGGTCGGCGGCACTCAGCACAGTGGGCGCTATGCTGCCTTTGCCCCGGCGCAACAGCGTGCGCACCCGCGCCAGCAGCTCCGAAAAGGCAAAGGGTTTGACCAAGTAATCGTCGGCCCCCAGCTCCAGGCCCTTAACCCGGTCCTCAATCTGGTCGCGCGCGGTCAGGAACAGCACCGGCATCTGCTTGCCGCCCTGGCGCAAGCGCTCCAGCACCTGCCAGCCGTCGAGCCCGGGCAGCATCACATCGAGCACCAGCAAATCGAAGTCACCCGTCAGCGCCTGGTGCAGGCCATCCATGCCATTGCTGGCCAGCTCCGTTAAAAAGCCTGATTCGGCCAAGCCCTGGCGCAGGTAGTCGCCGGTCTTGTGTTCGTCCTCAACAATCAGGATCTTCATGGAGCTGCGAGTGACACCGGGTACGCAGCCGCCCGTCAGTTGGCCGCGAAGCAATAGAACAGACCCGCCCCGCCGGAGCCCTTCAGGTTGTCCTGGCTACAGCCGCGCGAGCCATGGGATGAGTTCCACGACTTCGCATCCCAGGCTTCGCCGATACCCATACGGTCATGGTGGCCGACGATGGCCGAGCCTTCCCCGCTCTTGGTCCAGTTGCCGCAGGTGGTGTCACCGCCGGCCGTGGAGTACCGGCCAGCCGGGTCTGAACCGGTCAGCATGTCATGGGTGTTGACCGTGTCGCCCCGGCCGCTGACCGGATCGCCCTTTTCGGTCAGGGCCGTGAGCTTGGTGACGTTGGTTGAATCGGAATGCAGGTCGTCAACGCCTTTCGCCACTACAACACCCTTGACGTTTTGCCATGGCCCCTTGCCGATGCGGTCGCGTGCGTTGACGCCAGGTTCGGTCGCCGTCTTGGTGGTGCTCAGGTAGGCGCGCCACCCTGTGTGCGTCGCACCGGCCGCCTTGGCCAGCGCCGCACAGTGCGCATCGGCACCCGCCAGCCCCCCCAGATCCGCACCATTGCCCTTGCCGGCGCTGGTCACAAAAAACGACATGCCGGCGGGCTGGGCCTGCGCCGCGGGCGTCAGCGCGGCACCAACCGCCGCAATGGAGAGAAGAACGCCGACCGCAGAACGTGGGAACTGTTTCATTTGTAGATCTCCTGGGTTGTTAAAGATGGGGGAAGGCACATTATTGCGTTGGAGGGAAATCCGTGCTGGCGTTAGGACCAAAACGCACTGCCAGCCGCTTGTCACCCGCGTTATTGCGCGGGCGCCGGGGTGCTGCTATCGTCTTCGCCGTATCCAATACTTTTGCAAAAAGGACCTCGGGCATGAAACATCTCAGCGGCGTGGATTCGGCGTTTTTGCACCTGGAGTCGCCCGAAATGCCCATGCATATCGGCTCGCTCAACGTGCTCGATTTGCCGGAAGGTTATACCGGCGATTTCTTTGAAGACACTAAGGCCATGCTGGCGCAGCGCCTGCATCTGGCCGAGGTTTTTACCCGCAAGCTGGCGCTGATGCCGCTCGATATTTCCAACCCGGTCTGGGTGGAGGACGAGGACATCGATCTGGACTACCACATCCGCCACGTCACCCTGCCCAAGCCCGGCACCAACCGCCAGTTGCAGCAGTACGTGGCCCGGCTGCACTCCAGCCTGTTGGACCGCAGCCGTCCGCTGTGGGAGCTGTTCGTGATTGACGGCCTGAAGAGCGGCCAGGTGGCCCTCTACATCAAGGCCCACCATGCCGGGCTGGACGGCCAGGCCGGCGTGGCCGTGGCCAAGGCCCTGTTCGACCTGGAGGCCACCGGCCGTGTCATCAAGCCGCCCCGTCCGCGCGGTCGGCGCCACCACTACCAACTGGGCGTGGCAGAACTGCTGGGCGCCGCCGTGCGCAACACGGTGGCCCAGTCGGTGGGGCTGGTGAAGTCCTTGCCGCTGGTGCTGCGCTCGGCCAGGAGTGCGTTGATCCCCGAGAAGGACGCACACGGCAAGCGCGACTGGTCGCTACCCAAGGGTTTGACTTTGTTTGCGCCCCGCACGCCGCTGAACGTGGCCATCACCAACCAGCGCACCTTCGCCGGGCGCACCGTGCCGCTGGCCGAGGTCAAGCTGATTGCCAAGCTGCTGGGCGTGTCGCTCAATGATGTGGTCATGGCCACCACCGCCGGCGCGCTGCGCACCTACCTACAGGAAAACGGCGACCTGCCAGCCAAACCCCTAGTGGCGGCCGTGCCAGTGAGCCTGCGTGCGGAGGGCGACACCTCCAACAACAACCAGGTCAGCATGGTCACCATGGGGCTGGCCACCGACATCAAGGACCCTTTGGAGCGCATCCGCGCCATCCATGCATCCTCGGCCACGACCAAGGAAATGATGGGCCGCTTCAAAGCCGCCATTCCCACCGACTTTCCGCTGCCGGCCGCGCCCTGGCTGATGTCGGCCTTGGCCTCGCTGTTCAGCCGCTCGCGCCTGGCCAATGTCATGCCGCCGCTGGCCAATCTGATCATCTCCAACGTGGCCGGCATTCCGGTGCAGCTGTACTTTGCCGGCGCCAAGGTGATCAGCTACTACCCGGTGTCCATTCCTTCGCACAGTATGGCGCTCAACGTCACAGTGCAGAGCTACAACGGCCGCCTGGACTACGGTCTGATCGCCTGCCGGCGCGCCGTGCCGGACGTCAACGACCTGGCCGACGCGCTGCTGGCCGAACACCGCAACCTGCTGGAGCTGGCGCGCGCGCAGGCACCGGTGCCACCCGAGGCGCTGGGGACGG
>Ga0208514_100415_pt1 | contig 24752 bp, 16 predicted proteins | sample LakWasMet70_HOW9_2_FD_183900 | JGI IMG/M metagenome (GOLD analysis project Ga0208514, IMG submission 183900) | Freshwater sediment methanotrophic microbial communities from Lake Washington under simulated oxygen tension - Sediment Metagenome... | ecosystem: Environmental > Aquatic > Freshwater >...
CAGAAGCAGCCCCCGCCGAGGGTGATGGTTTCCAGGGTGTTGGGGGGGGTGGCAGCAGTCATGGGTTTCCTTGGATGGTGCACAAGTGTCGCGCAGGTGCCAGAAATCTTACGCTAGCTGACACATTAGGGAAACAACCACCTACCGGGTGGCGAAAAACCATGCAAGATGGGCACTTATGCAATGGATGCCCAGGTGGCAGTCCATCCAGTGACTTTGTGGAGAAAAAATGAGTCTTTCCGACATCAAAATCAGCGTGAAGCTGGGGGCCGTGTTCCTGATCCTCGTGATATCGACCGCAATGGCCGGCGGCTTTGCCATGTTCGAACTGGCCAAGATCAATGGCAACACCGAGGATATGGCCACCAACTGGCTGCCCAGTGTGACGCTGGTGGGCGACTTGCAGATTCACCTCAACACCATCCGCCGTGCGGAGATGCAGCACGTCATCGCCGTCCTGGGTGAAGAAAAGTCGCCCGAGGAAGACACCATCAACAAGGCCAAGGCCAAGATCGTGGAGGTCGGCGAGAAATACAAGTCCATGGTGACGGGCGCTGAGGAAGAGAAGATGTGGGCGGAGTACCAGAAGAACCTGGCCCGCTACTACGAGGCGCAAAAGAAGCTGCTGGAACTCTCCAACATCGGACCGGCCGAAGCCATCGCATCGACCGCCTACATGAACGGAGAATCCCAGGCCGCGCTGCGAGCCCTGTTCAAGACACTGGATGGCCTGATTACGTTCAACAAGCAGGGGGCAGAAGAAGCCTACAACAGCGCCAAATCCACCTACTCCGTGGCACGCGGTGGTCTGATGCTGGTGGTGCTGATTGCTGTCGCCCTGGCCGCCGGCCTGGGCTTGTGGATCACCCGTCTCATCACCCGCCCCTTGGGATTCGCGGTTCAGGCAGCGCAGGGGTTTGCCAAGGGAGACTTGACGGTGTCACTGGACGCCAAGGGCAAGGACGAGATCTCGCTGCTGCTGCATGCCATGGAAGACATGCGAACCAGTCTGGCCGGTGTGGTCTCCAACGTGCGCAGGGGCTCGGAGTCGGTGGCCAACGCCAGCGCCGAAATTGCACAGGGCAACCACGACCTGTCCTCCCGCACCGAGCAGCAGGCCAGCGCCCTGGAAGAAACCGCTGCCAGCATGGAAGAACTGGGCTCCACCGTGCGCGGCAATGCCGAGTCAGCACTGCACGCCAACCAGCTGGCCGCCGATGCATCCGTCGTGGCCACCCAGGGCGGTGAAGTGGTCAACCAGGTGGTGCAAACCATGAAGGGCATCAACGAGTCCTCGCGCAAGATTTCGGACATCATCAGCGTCATTGACGGCATTGCCTTCCAGACCAATATCCTGGCGCTCAATGCCGCCGTGGAAGCAGCACGGGCCGGCGAGCAGGGCCGAGGCTTTGCCGTGGTGGCCAGCGAAGTGCGGTCCCTGGCCGGGCGCAGCGCCGAAGCCGCCAAGGAAATCAAGATGCTGATCAACGCCAGCGTGGAGCGCGTTGAGCAGGGCACGACACTGGTGGACAAGGCCGGCGAGACCATGACGAGGGTCGTCGATGCAATCAAACGCGTGACCAACATCATGGTCGAGATCAGCGCCTCCAGCAACGAGCAAGCCGCCGGCGTGGCGCAGGTCGGCGAGGCGGTCAGCCATATGGACAACGCCACGCAGCAAAACGCGGCATTGGTGGAACAGATGGCCGCAGCGGCCAGCGGTCTCAAGCAGCAGTCGCAGGAGCTGGTCGATGTGGTGGCCGTGTTCAAGCTCTCAGCCGACCAGGAAGCCCCAGCTGTGCGGCACCAGGCTCCGCGTCCCGCACCGGTCCGTCAGTCGCCCCCACCACCATCCCGGCCCGCCAAGCTGGCACCGGCGCCACGGAAGCCGGCACTGAGAGGCCAGCAGCCCACGCTGGCGCCGCCGGTCAAGGCGCCTGCCGCGCCCAAGGCGTCAACGGCCAAGGCTTCCGCTGGGTCTGATGACGATTGGGAGAGCTTTTAATCTTGCGGGGCGGGTTGGCGGGGCCGGTGGGCCGGGTGCCCCTTCTCTGGCCCACGCTCGCGGACGGCTGTTTTGGGTTCTATTCAGTTACTGCGTCAACGCGTGTGTTGGCCCGCCTGTTCTGTGGCGGCCGCGAATGGGGCCGACGAAGGGACACCCGGCCCACCGACCTTGCGTGGCGTGGCGTTGAGCGCTACGAAATACATAGCTACCTATGCATATTCCACGAGGGCTAGCGGACCGTTTTACTCATGACTTCTCCCCAACACTGCGCGTCGGCTCCTCGCCCGCAAGGCGGATGGCGTGAGTGGCGAAGGCGCTTAGGGCAGGCCCAAATTCCGCTGATGGCAGAGAGGCGACTTTCGCGGCTAACCCGAGCAGTTGTTACGTTTGAGATAAGAGGTGGCGCCCGGCTTGCCGGGTGACGTTCTCTCGATTGAAGGGTTCGGCATACGCAGCTAGTACCTTTGCTCCCCTTCATTGACAACCCAAAACGTGTTGCCGGAATTCGTGCGATCGACGAAGAGATGATGATTGTTGGACTGAATTGCATCGATTGCGGCTTCGGCGTCTTTTGCCGTCTTCTCGTCGTTATGAGCCAGCAGCGGCTTCAGATGTGGCAGCGCATCTTTGCGTAGCGAGTATGCCAACAGGGAGCATGCTCTGTACCGAACCAGAGAAGCCCGATCTTTCAGCGCGAGTACGCCAAGCTGAAACGCCTCTTCGCTTACGCGGGCATAGCGAATTGAGTGGTAGACAAGTGACACACGGCCTTGCGACTTTTTGAGCTCTGGGTAGGCTGCAAGTAGGTATGGACAGACACTGACACCCATAGGCTTGAGCAGTTCCCAGGCATCTTCTTCGCCTCGAACTGTGGTGGATTCAAGCGCGCGGACCTGGGTTTGAATTTCGTCTGGGGTCATTCGGATGCCTCAACGTTCAGCTTGAGGCGGGCGTTGTCTTCAACGCGTCGCTCTCGAAGCTGTTGCTAGAAAGCCTTGGCTCGATGTAAGCCTTGAGTGCTTCAACTAGGCAGAACATCTCTTCGGGATGGTACTGCACCACAGCTTCATCCGATGGAGCACCAAGATCCTCCCAAAGCTTTCCGAACTCTTTCATCTCTTGAGGTGTCCAGCCCTCATACAGCTCGTAGTGATAGCGAGCCTTTTCGAAAACGAACTGATAACACAGCAAGAGCTTGTTGATGTCTGAAAAGTCTGTGTGCCTAGGTGAGCGCTCTTTGGCCGTCTTCAAAATCTCCTTTTGGGCATATCCCGGCAGTGCCAGCCACAACTTTGAATAGGCATGATGCTGCTTGGGCGATTGGCCCGACAGTCGGATTGCGCATTTGAGAAGAATTTCAAATCCTAGTATCCGCAACAGCGCACTCGAATCCGACGCCGTGTTCATTGAGCGAGCAAGTAGGTCCGCGTCGTTGATACGTGCGAGTGCATCTTCGAACATCCGCTTTGCATCGTGATTCATGGCTTTCTAACGGCCGTGAATGGGCCGCAACGGCGCACTCAGCATTGAAGAATGGCGACTATGCTGGCCGCCGTTGTGGGTCCATTCGACGAACCCGTTAGGCATCTGCGGTGATCGGCTAGGCTGTTGCATACGAAAACACACCAAGAAAGATGGGGTCCGATGCCACCGGTCTACTGACCCGAGATGGGTTGTAGGCGAAATCAAACTGAACCGTAGCCCAACGCGCAGAGGAAAGCCCCAATTCGCTTGCCGCACGCAATGCTTGGGACAAGAATGTGGCGACGTACGAAATCTCGCTCAGTAAAACCTCAACTGGAACAGTTGTAAGGCAGGCATTTGACTCTTGGTTGTCGAGGTTGTAGTAACCAACACCGCAAAGGTCTTGCAGTACATCTGTCTCGGTATCATCCACTTCAGCAGAGCTGAGCCAAATTGAAACCACTCCTTCACGCTCGAAGCCTTGCGAGTAGTAGTCATCATCGTCCGAGTAGTCGCAGCGCGCCATGACTGATGCCTAACGCAATGTCCAGATCACCCCAAAGTGCTCTGGACATTGAGCACTGCTCCATAAGTTGACCATCGAAATCCCCTGAAGTGGCGTGCAGCCTTGCTTGCGCTGGTTCCACGGTTTGTTAAACGTATACCCATATTCTGGCAGGCTGGTGGATTGGGTGTTCGGGCGTCGGCCCCATTCGACGTTGCCACAGAGTCGGCACGCCCACCAACGCGTTAACGGACCAAAGCGGGCAACCCAACCATGCACGACGGCGAGCGTGGGCCAGAGAACGAATACCCGATCCGCCAGCCCCCACACATGCAGGCATAAGCTGCTCTCTACCGAATCCGCGGCAACGCCAACATCTGCTCCGGTGTCGTGAAATACGCCGCAGTCGACCCCGCACGCGCCCGCCCCTGGGCCAGTTCATGCCGGGCCACGGTGCGCAGGTGCACCTCATCCGGCCCATCCATCAAATGCAGTGCCCGGCCCCAGGTCCAGAAGAAAGCCAGCGGGGTGTCGGGCGACAAGCCCATGGCGCCAAAGACCTGCATGGCCCGGTCCACCACGCGCGACTGCAGGCGCGCCGCCACCACCTTGATGGCGGCAACCTGGGCGCGCAACGCGGCGGGCTCCATCACACCGGGTGGCTGGTCCAGCATCCAGGCCACCTGCAGCACCAGCAAGCGGGCCTGGTCGATCTCCATGCGCGACTCGGCAATCCAGTCCTGCACATTGGAGAAGTCCGATAAGTATTTGCCAAAGGCCTGGCGCTCCAGCGTGCGCTCCGTCGCCAACTCCAGCGCCAGCTCGCACTGGCCGATGGCGCGCATGCAGTGGTGCACGCGCCCCGGCCCCAGGCGCGCCTGCGCCATCGCAAAACCTTCGCCCCACGCACCCAGCAAATGGTCGGCGCTGACGCGCACATCGCGCAACACGATCTCGCAATGGCCTTCGGGCGACTGGTGGTGCACCACGGCAATATTGCGCACCACCTGCACGCCGGGCGTGTCCAGGGGGACCAGCACCATGCTGTGCTGGTGGTGGGCACTGGCATCCGCCGCATCGTCCCCATCCGCTGTGTTGCGGCACATGACGATCAGCAGCTTGCACTGTGGATGGGCCACGCCGGTGATGAACCACTTGCGGCCGTTGAGCACCAGCTGGTCGCCGTCGCGGCGCACCGTGGTCTGTAAATTGGTGGGGTCGCTGGAGGCCACGTCAGGCTCCGACATCGCAAAGGCTGAGCGGATGTCACCGTTCAATAGTGGCTCCAGCCACTGCGTGCGTTGCTGCGCATTGGCAAAGCGGTGCAGCAGCTCCATGTTGCCGGTGTCGGGGGCGCTGCAGTTAAAGACCTCGGGCGCCCAGTGCAGGCGGCCCATGGCCTCGGCCAGCGGGGCGTAGTCGAGGTTGGAGAGAGGGGTGCCAGGTTCGTCCGCGCGCAGCGTGGGCAGGAACAAATTCCACAAGCCTTCTTCGCGCGCCAGGGCCTTCAGGTCCTCCAGAAATGGCGGCGGGTAAACACCCGCTTGCACCGACGCGTGCCAGGCCGGGTTGTAGGGCAGCACATAGCGCTGCAGAAAGGCTTCAAGACGCTGGCGCAGGTCTTGCGCCCGGGGGGAATGTGCAAAGTCCATGGTCCGATTGTCTGCGTGGCCGCTGTCACCTGTCAGAACGCAGGTGACAGCCAATTCGCACCAGGCGTCTGGGCGGCGAAGCGCTCTGCGCAGGTAAAGGAGGAGCCCGTGCAGCGGGCGGGGGACACGGAGCAGAGCGCTGTGCCGCCCAGGCTCCTACCTCAGGCCATCTGCAACCGCGCGTACCAGTCCACCTTGCGGGTCAGCGCCATCACGACTCCCAACACAATGAACAGGGCAATCGCGCCCACCACCATCGCAGTCTGTTCCAGCTGCAGCAGCACATACAGCAGGCCATACAAGGCCGCAATGCCGCTGGCAAATGGCAGGCCACGCTTCCAGCTGTGCAACATGTGGCTGGCGTAATAGCCCAGCAAGGCCACGCAGGCGCTGGCCGCCGTGGCATAGGCCACGCCAAAGGCCAGATGCTCGGACAGGCTGACCAGCAGCAAAAAGAAAATGCTGATGGCAGCACCGACCAAGAAATACTGGATGGGGTGCACCCGCAGCCCACGCATGAACTCAAACAGCCCCACCGCCACGAAGGTCAGCGCAATGAACAGCAGCCCGTACTTGGTGGCGCGGTCGGACAGCGAATAGGTGTTGATGGGGTCGAAGAAGCCCACGCCCAGCGTCTCCACACACGAGGCCTTGGTCACCGTCGCTGTGCCTTGCGGTGTGTCGTAGTCCTGTGTGCGCACGTTGCCGCTGTTGCACAGCTGGCTGCCGTTCAACACCGCCTGCTGGGCCGAACTGGCCAGGGCCGACACGCGCCAGCTGGCGTCAAAGCCCTTGTCACTGATCGTGCGCTCGGAGGGCAGAAACTGCCCGTAGAAGCTGGGGTGCGCCCAGTTGGACGTCAACTGGATCTGCGTGGCGCTGCCAAGGGGCACGACGTTCAGGCCCTCGGTGCCCACCAGCTCCAGCACAATCTCGGCGGTCATGGGTGCATCCAGGGCCGTGCTGACCGGCAAGCTGGCCTGCACGCCACGGGTGTAGGTGGTGTGTGCGGTGCCGGCCTGCACCGCCAGCGCCTGTCCGTTGACCGTTACATCGGCCTGGCGAATGCCCCGTGCGTCCGACACGGCCAGCAGCAGCACCGGCGGGCTGCACTGCAGCCGGGAGCCTGCATGCAGGCGCCCGCCACCATCCAGCGCCCTCAGATCCGCCCATTGGGCGGTGACGCGCGACTTCAGAGTAAACACTTGCGTGGCATGCAGCCCGCGCGCGCGGGCCTCGACCTGGCTGTTGCCGACCATCACCAACGAGCTGGGTGCCAGCACGCGGGCGAACGCCCGCTGCTGGATGCTGGCGGCCTCGTTCCACTCCTCCGTGCAGGCCATCTGCACCAGTGGGCCAAGCAGGGTCTGGCTGCCCGCCAGGCTTTGTGAGACGCTGCTCACGGCGTTCATGTGCTGCACCTGGCGATCCCGCACCAGGGCGGTGATTTGCCCCAGCCCGATCAGCAGCAGCGCGGCGACCAGCAGCAAGCCACCGAGTTTCCCAAAAATGATTTCCTTCATCAGACCCTCCATGTTGAACAAGGTCCTGAGCGTGCGCCCCCCCGGTGAGGGCGGTGTGAAGTCTGTGAAGCGGGTGTGAAGTCTGGAAAATAAACGCTACGGAAAGCGCAACTCCACCCGCAAGCCCGGGTGGGTGTTCTCCACATGCATGCTGCCACCGTGGATCGCCATGATCTGCTGCACGATGGCCAGGCCCAGGCCAGAGCCCTTGGTCACGCCGTCCGGGCGCACGGTGGAAAAGAATTTTTGCCCCAGCTTGGGCAAGGCATAGTCCGGCACACCGGGGCCGCTGTCCTGCACCACGATGGTCGAGCCCTGCGCCTGCAGCGTGACGGTGCTGCCGCGTGGCGCAAAGGCGGCCGCGTTGTCCAGCAGATTGCCCAGCGCCAGCGCCAGCAAGCCGGGTTCGATGCGGACGACTGCGGGCGAGGAGCTTGCTAGCAATTCAATAGCTATAGAAGACCTGTCCACGAGGGCTAGAGCCATAAAAGACTCCAAACTCTCTGACAACAACCCAGTTTGGGGTTGTTCAAGCTCCTGGCGTTGCTCCAGCTTGCTGAGTTCGAGCAACCGGTCCACCAGGGACTGCAAGCGCCGCGTCTGAACCAGCACGTCGGCGGCAAACAGCTGGCGGTCGGCCTCGGGCAGGGGCTCCTGCAGCAGCTCACCCGCGCCGCGGATGGCGGCCAGCGGGCTCTTGAGCTCATGCGTCAGGGCGCGCACATAGCCCTCGATGTAGTCACGCCCTTCCACCCGCTGGCGCATGGCCTGCATCGCACGGGCCAAATCGCCCAGCTCGCCGGGGATGCGGGGCAAGGGCAATTTCTTGCCGGCCTCGGTGGCGTTGGCGTAGCGGCGCAGCCGGCGAATGCTCAGCACCACCCACAGCGTGACGACCACGCCCACCGCCGCCGACAGGCCCAGCAGCCACAGGCCGCTGACCAGCATCTTGCGCTCGGCGCGGTCGATGAACGCCTGCACCGTGGACACCGGCTTGGCCACTGTCAGCACGCCAATCACCTGATCACCCTGCTTGACCGGAGCCGCCACGTACATGACGGAGGTACGGTCATCCTGCTGCACCCCGCGCGTGGCCCGGGTTCCGTACTCGCCACGCAGGGTCCGCGCCACGTCGCGCCACTGCGAATAGTCCTGCCCTACGGCCACACTGCTGGAGTCAAACACCACCGTGCCGCGCGCGTCGGTCACATAGACCCGAAAGTCCAGCGTCTGCTTGTCCAGCCCCCAGATGCGCGCGTCGACGGGGCGGCGGGCGTAGGCGCCCACTTGGCGGGCAAAACGGCCCTGGGCCATGGTGCCCGCGTGCAAATCATCGGCGGCCACCTCTGCCAGGATGTTGGCCGTGTCCACCATCATGTCTTCCATGACCTCGCGCACGCTGGGTTTGATCTCGGCGACAAAAATGCGCAGCACAAAGAAGCCGGCCAGCCCGGTGATCAGGAAGAACCCGAACAGGATGCGGATACCCAGGTGCATGCGTCAACCCTGCGCGGGCGAATCCGACGCAATCGCGTAGCCCAGGCCCCGGTGCGTGGTGATGGGATCCAACGCGGGCGTAATCTGCAGCAGCTTGGCGCGCAGGGTCTTGATGTGGGTGTCCACCGTGCGGTCCGTGCTCTCGGACGCATGGCCCCACACGGCGCCCAGCAAGGCCTCGCGGCTGCGAATGCGCCCCGGATGGCGCAGCAACTCGGCCAGCAGGCCCAGCTCGCGGCGGGTCAAGTCCAGGGTTTGCCCTTGCCAAGTGGCGCGCTGACCTTCCACATCCAATGTGAACCCAGCAGGAACAGCGGCATGGTGAGCCGCCGGAGAGGCGGCCATGGTGGACGCACGGCGCAGCAGTCCGCGCACCCGTGCCACCAGTTCGCGCGGACTGAAGGGCTTGGTCACATAGTCGTCGGCACCCAGTTCCAGGCCCACCACCCGGTCCACTTCCTCACCGTGGGCGCTGAGCATCAGCACCGGCAGGTGGGCGTGCGGCGCACTTGCGCGCACCTGGCGGCAAACGTCCAGCCCCGAACCATCGGGCAGGCCAATGTCCAGCACCAGCGCATCGGGCGACGCGCACGCCAACTGGCGCAAGGCATCGGCTACCAGCAGGCAGTGTGTGACCCGCAAGCCCGCGCGCTCCAGGGCATAGACCACGGTCCTGGCGATGGCCGGGTCGTCTTCGAGCAGGAGGATGTGGGGCAGGGACATGCGCCCGAATGGTACGGCATGTCAGCGCTGACGGGCCGACTTAGCGCCGCCGGGCCGCCCCAAGGCGCGGACGGCCCCCTTGGGGGGCAGCGAAGCGTGGGGGCACTTTTAACGCGGCACAAAGAAGGTGGACTTCTCGCGCGCCACCCGGTTCTGCGTGCCCTGCAGCGCGGTGATTTCAAACGTGATGGGGTTGGAGCGACCCTGGTAGGACTCGGCCCCGGTCGGCGGCAACGTCAGGCGCACCGGCATCATGCCGATGCCGGTGGGCGCCACATGCAGTTGCACCGGCGTGGCAATCGCCAGCCCCGGCAGGCCCGACACCGTCACGGTGTAGTCCTGCGCCTGCTCGGTGCCGTTCATGATCTGAAGGCGGTAAACGTTTTCGATATAACCCTGCTCCACCACCCGCGCCTGCGTGCCACGGTCCTTGAGGACGTCGACGGAGAAGCCCTTGCGCATGGAAATGCTGACCACAAACACCGTGGCAGTGACCAGCAACAGCGCGCCATAGATCAGAACCCGTGGACGCACCACACGGCCCACCATTTGCTTGGCGTTCAGATGCTGCTCAATGCCGGCGCCAGAGGAGTAGCGGATCAGGCCCTTGGCGTAGCCCATCTTGTCCATGACGTCGTCACACACGTCGATGCAGGCAGCGCAGGCGATGCACTCATTCTGCAGGCCGTTGCGGATGTCGATGCCGGTGGGACAGACCTGCACGCACAACGTGCAGTCGATGCAGTCACCCAGGCCCAGCGCCTTGGGGTCGGCCGAGCGGGAACGCGAGCCGCGCGATTCGCCGCGCTCGGCGTCGTAGGCGATGACCAGCGAGTCCATGTCGATCAGCGCGCTCTGGAAGCGGGCATAGGGGCACATGTATTTGCAGATCTGCTCGCGCATGTAGCCGGCGTTGCCGTAAGTGGCGCCGGCATAGAACAGCACCCAGAACCACTCCCATGGCGAAAACGACCACTGCACCAGCTCGGCGACCAGCTGGTGAATCGGCGTGAAATAGCCGACGAAACTAAAACCCGTCACCAGCGCAAAGCCAATCCACGCGAATTGCTTGCCGCCCTTGCGCAGCAACTTGTTTATGCTCCAGGGCGCGGCGTCCAGGCGCATGCGCGCCTGGCGGTCGCCTTCGATGCGCCGCTCGAACCACATGAAGATCTCGGTGTAGACCGTCTGGGGGCAGGCATAGCCGCACCACAGCCGCCCGGCCACCGCAGTGAAGAAAAACAGCGCCAGCGCGGCGATGACCAAGAGCGCCGCCAGATAGATCAGGTCCTGCGGGTGCAGCACCAGGTTGAAGATGAAGAAACGCCGCTCGTTCAGGTCAAACAGCATGGCCTGGCGGCCATTCCACTGCACCCAGGGCAGGCCGTAAAACACGATCTGCGTCACCCAGACCATGACCCAGCGCCAGTTGGCAAACCAGCCCTTGACCGAGCGCGGGTAGATGCGGACCTGCTTCTCGTAGGCAGAGAGAAAGCTCTGGTCTTCGGGCTCGGCGGGCACAGCCTGAATGGGAATCACGCGGGAGGAAGGGGGTTGGGTCATGGGACGGCGAAAACAACTAAACTAAATACATCTTATCCCACCGGGCAAATACTGCGCTGGTGCGGGGTTTTCGTCCAGGGCTAGGCGCCCGCCAGTATCGCCCGGTTGCGTCCCTGCGCCTTGGCGGTATAGAGCGCGCCGTCAGCGGCGCGGAGCAGTTCGTCCGGTGTGCCGCCCTCCGCTGGAAACACCGAGGCCACACCCATGCTGGCGGTCACACACCCAAAGGCGGACTGGTCGTGTGGTAGCCCCAGCGCTTGCAGTGCGACACAAACCCGGTGCGCCATGTCCAGCGCATCGGCTCCCGTGGTGGCAGGGGCAATAAACACAAACTCCTCACCACCGTAGCGGGCCACCAGATCACCGGTGCGGCAGATGGTGTCCGCCAGCAGGCGCGCCACCCGTCGCAGGCAGTCGTCACCCGCCTGGTGGCCATAGTGGTCGTTGTAGTGCTTGAACCAGTCGACATCCATCAAGCCGATGGCCAGGGGCTGGCCCAGACGCGCGGCACGGGTCCATTCGCTGGCCAGCACGGTGTCGAAACGGCGGCGATTGGCGACCCCGGTCAACCCATCGGTGGTGCTGATCTCCTCCAGCCTGGCATTGAGCAATTGCAGTTCTGCGGTGCGTGCCTCGACCCGGACCTCCAGCAGACGCTCGGACGCCTGCAGCGTCTTGACCAACTCACCCTGTGCGTGCAGCGCCTGGGCTTGGGCTTCGGCCTTTTCGCGACGCAGGGCGTTGTAGCGATCGGCCAACGCAAAGGACAGCAACAACATTTCCAGCGCCGAGCCGATCTGGGTACCGTCGGAGGTGAACACATTGGTGGGCAGAACCCCCAGATTGCGCAAGTGCGACAGGGCCACCGCCATCAACATCGTGAAAAAGGCGGCGACAAAAAAGTACGCGCTGCGCTGGCGTTTGGTGGCGCAGGCCACGCCAACAAACAGCAGGAACAGGGCGGTAATGGCATTGATCACCACGAACACCGGGGCGAATTCCCGAAACCACAGAATCAGCACGAAAAACGACAGCGCGTTGACGCCGATGAACCACTTCATCAGCCGGTCGATGCGCGGCACCAGCGCCTGCGTGTTGAGCACACGGCGGGCAAAGAACAGCATGACCACCCCTGCCGCAGCGGCGAGCACGTTGACGCCCATCATGGACCATGCCGGTCTATCACCCCAGACAAATTCGACCCCCAGTCCGGTGAAGGCGGCCAGCGCCACGGCCACACAACTGGCGAACACCACATAGAGCAGGTAGCTGAAGTCGCGCAGCGCGAAGAACAGCATCAGGTTGTAGAAGGCTATGGCCAGCACCACGCCGAAGTACAGGGCTTGCAGCGCATAGGAACTTCTCTCATAGCTGTAGAAGGCCTTGGGCTCCCACAAAAGCGCCGGAATGTTCAGTGAGTTGGGCGACTCCACACGCAGATACACCTGCTGGTCCGCGTGCGCCGGCAGCGTGAACGGCAAGACGATGAACCGGCTCAGGTGCGGCTGCGCGGCCATCGGGCGGGCATAGCCGACCTGGAAGGTCCGGTAGCCTTGGCCCTCTTCCATCGGCTGATAGAAGTCGACCTGGGCCAGCAACGCATACGCGATCTCCAGCACCCGCTCAACCGGTTGATCGCTGGGGTTCTGCACGTGCAGCCGCAGCCACACGGCCGACCGGGTGTAGGAGAACCCAAGCGCCTGGCCGCTACGCGCCTCGGTTTGGAAGCGCTGCGCGAACTCGGGCCGGGTGACATCGGCCAAGGTCAGCGCCGCACTGGGGTCCTCGAACACCGCAAAGTGAGGGGTCAGGGAAACCGCTTCGGGCTGGGCACGTGTCACGTCCAGCATCCGGTCGGCCGCGTGGGCTCCGACGTGGGTGGCGCACAGCAACAAGGCGCACAGGCAAAGGCAAAAGGGCCGGTGCGGGTTACGGATAACGGATAGACAGTTCAACCACATGGGGCGAAGTATCGCGCCTTTGCCCCGGCCGCTGGCACGATTGGGAAACAACGTCGCTGCTACGATGGGGACGCCGATCCCGGCATGCCTACGAGAATCGCCATGCCCGCTAGCAACGACCAAGACCCCGGTGTCATCGAGAACCGCGCCCTTCTGCCGCTGATGGTGGTGGTGACCCTGGCGCTGGGCTGGATCCTGCAGCCGTTCTACGGCGCGATCATGTGGGGTGCCATCATTGCGCTGCTGTTTGCGCCCGTGTACCGGCGGCTGCTGGCGCGTCTCAAATGGCGGCGCACGTTGGCGGCCCTGCTGACGCTGGCGCTGATCCTGGTGGTGCTGATTCTTCCGTTTGCATTGCTGACCGCCGCGCTGGCGCAGGAGGTGGCCCAGTTTTACCAACAGGTGCAGTCGGGCGAGGTCAATCCCACCGGCTACTTTCGCGGTGTGTTCAATGCCCTTCCGGACTGGCTGACGGCTTTGCTGGATCGCTTTGGCCTGGTCAACTTCGCGGCCTTGCAGCGCCGGATCTCCGCTGCATTGGCACAGGGCAGCCAGTATCTCGCCACGCAGGCGCTGGGCATTGGGCAGTTGACCGTTGAGTTCGTCACCAGCCTGTTCATCACCCTGTACCTGGCGTTTTTCCTGCTACGCGATGGCGAGAGTCTGGCGCGTGCGCTGCGCAATGCGGTGCCGCTGGCCCCCCAGCACAAAAGGGAATTGATCAGCAAGTTCACCACCGTGATCCGTGCCACAGTCAAAGGCAATTTGCTGGTGGCTGTTATCCAGGGCGCGCTGGGTGGCCTGGCATTCTGGGTGCTGGGCGTCAGTGGTGCCTTGCTGTGGGCGGTGCTGATGGCGTTCTTGTCGCTGCTGCCCGCCATTGGCGCGGGACTGGTGTGGCTGCCCGTGGCGCTGTACTTCTTTGTCACCGGCGCACTCTGGCAAGGCCTTGCGCTGTGTGCCTGGGGCGTACTCGTGATTGGACTGATCGACAACTTGTTACGACCCATCCTGGTGGGCAAAGACACGCGCATGCCCGACTATGTGGTGATGATCACCACGCTGGGTGGCATGGTGGTGTTTGGCATCAACGGCTTTGTCATAGGCCCGGCGATTGCAGCCATGTTCATGGCGGTCTGGCATATCTATGTGACCACACGCAGGGAAGATCATGACCCCGTCAGTCATACCGCAGCGTAAAGATCAAGTCCACCGCGCTCTGCTCCCCACTTTGCGCGCGCAGCGTGAGGCGGCGCGACAGGTCGTAAAAGATATAGAGCGTGCCCAGCGTGTCAGCCATGCTGCGCTCAAAGCTGACATAAAAATCCCGCGACAGCCGTTTGCCCAGTGAGACGGTGGCGCCCGTGCTGCCGCCGTCTGCGGTGTTGGCGCCGCCGCCCATGGACAACGTGTCGAGCCCCAGGGTCTGCGCCAGCCGGGCTGTTATGCCCGGGCCGCGGCCGCCTAACAAGGCCATGGCGGCCTGCTGCAACATGGCGGATTCGGCGCCACCGTTGGCGGCGGAGCGCCCCAATACCAGCCATGCCAGTTTTTCCGAGTCCGGCAGATCGGGGTCGGCGTAAAGCCGCACCACCGGTGCCAGCGCTGTGCCCTGAACCTGTACGCCAACCCGCTGCTGCAGGTTGGGCCGCAGCGCCAGAATGTCCAGTGATGGGTTGTCCAAGGGGCCGGTAAAGCGCAACACCCCCTCTTCTATGGCCAACTGCTGGCCGTAGGCTTTGTAGGTGCCGCGCACGGTCCGCAGCAAACCCGTGAGGCGCGGCACCTGTTTGGTGTCGGCATTGCTGCGCAGCTCCAGACTGCCCGCCAGGCGGGTGTTGAGCCCGCGCCCCCGCACTTCAAAGTTGTCGCCCAGATCCAGAGTGATGGCCACATTCGGCACCACCCGCACGCCGGTTGGGGTTGGCGCAGCCGGGGTCGGCGCCGTACTGGCTTGTGGGCCACGCACACGCACGTCGTCGCCCAGTCGCGGGGTGCTGTCGTCGGGCAGGATGAAGAGAGCCTCCATCACCTTCAGAGTGCCGCTGATGGCCAGGCGGGCGTCGGCCAATTGGGCGCTAACCTGGCCCGACACCACCAGACGCCGGTCGGACCGTGTGCTCACGCGCAGGGATTGAGCCTCGGCCACCAGATCCATGCGGATGCGCTCGGCAGCGCTGGTGCCGGTGGTATCTGCGGTATGGGGCAACCATGCCACGGAACCCTTGACCACCAGCTGCCCACCACTGGCGCCACCCGCGCCAAAGAGTTTGAAATCTTCGATCTCCAGGCGCTGGCCATCTAGCCTGGCGCGCAGCGAGCCCTGGCTGAAGTCAATGCCATCGACCACGGAGCGCAAGGCCAGGTCTTGCGCCAGCAACGTGCCGCGCCATTGCGGTGCCGAGGCCGTGCCCGACAGGGTGGCGTTGGCGTCCAGCGTGCCGCGCATGCGCCAACCCGGTGGTGCCAGCACCGACCACGCGCCCACCGGCGGCAATTTGGCGCTGACGGTGCCGGCCAATGGCGCGTCGGCAGGCCAGGTCCAAGTGCCGTTTTGCTGGTTCAGGCGGGTGCTGACATCGGCACGCACCTGCCCTCCCCGTTCACTGTCCCAGCGCAGTTTGGCTTTGACCGTGTCGCCCTGCGCGATCACCTCCAGACTGGCCTCGCGCAGGCCCACGCTGATCAGGCCGCCGGGGGCTTCGGGCGCCTGCAGTTGCAGGTCACCCGCGGTGCGTTCCAGTGTGGCGCGTATCGTGAGCGTGTCGCCACTGCTGGCATGCCACTGCCCCCCAAACAACACATCACCCTTGAGGCCCAGGTTTGCCACCTGGGTCTGGCCCAGCAGTTCGAGCCAGACCAGCGGCAGGTCGTGTACGCTGCCCTGGGTTTGCCATTGCGCGGGCACTGCTGGTTTGGTGGTGTGTTGTGCCCAGCGTGCCGCTTGCCACTGCAGGCGTGCGGTGCCGGGAGCGGGTCCGGTCAATCGGACCGCCCCGGCGGACACTTCCAGCACCTGGATACGCGCGTCTTGCTGCCGCCTGAACTGGACCGTGTCCGCGAGTGCCAAAGTCCAGACGCCGGTTCGGGTGAGACCCTGGATCTGCGCGCTGGCCGTGTCCAGGCTGGCGTGCCAGGTCGTTTCATTCAAACGGCCACCTTGCAGTCTGGACTGCAGGGCCAGTCGAAGCCGGTCCTGGTCAAACTGCGCAGTGACCGTCAGGCGCAAGCCCTGGACTTGGCCTTGTTGTTCCCAGCCACCTTGCCAACGCGCGCTGAGTTCGCCTCGGCCCTGGCGCAGGGCTTTGGGCAAGGTGACGGGTGCGCCTGGCAACTGGTCCAACCACAGGGATGTCCGGGCCGCATCCGTGACCTTGGCCGACAGTGCACCGTCGCCGCTGGAGGCGCTCAGGTTCCCGTCCAGCGTCGCCGTGGCTCCGGGCAGAGTAAGGGCCAGCTTGCCCTCGGCGGCGCCGCTTTGGATGTGCCAAACGGCAGTGCCCTCCAGTTTGGCATCCGGGGTTAGCACCAGCAGGTGGTCGAGTTGCAGGGCGGGGCTCTTCCAGACGCCTTTTGCTTCAACGGTTTGGAGTTTCAGGCCGCGCAGCGTGCCGGACGGTTTGGCCAGGCCCGGCTTGGCGGACCGTTGGTCTGCGGCGCTTTGCAGGCGGGCGTCGAAGCGGATGCCGCTTGGCGTTTGCTGCGCCGTCAGTTGGCCATCCAGAACCACCGCCTCCAGACGGGTATCCAGCGCGGCGGGGTTCACGCCCTGTGCGGTGGCCTTGACTTGCCAGGCCGATGCCATGGCCGCGCCAGCGCTGGTTCCGCTGGCTTGGCCCTGTGCGGCTATGCGCCCGCCTGCGCCATGGGCTTGCAGGGATTGAATGACCCACTGCCCATCGGTGAAGGCGATCTGCGCATCCAGGCTTTCCAGCGGCAGTCGCTGTTGATTCCACGGCCCGCTGCCGCGATTGCGCAGTTGCACTGCGGCCTGCCAACCCGTGCCAGCCGGGGTGACATGGGCCGCACCCGCCAAATCGGTTTGCGGGGCTTGCGGCCACAGCGCGGCCAGATTCAAGGCCTGCCATTGGGCTTGGGCACGGACCAGCGGCTGGGCTTGCCAGGGCTGGATATTGGCGGTCAGCGTGGCCTGCAACGCTTTGTCTGCGACCGCCACCATCTGAGGCCGCAGTTCACTCTGCAACACCAGCAAGGCGTCGCGCCCCGCCAGCGATCCGGTGATGCTGGCCTTGGCCTGGACCGTGAGCGCCTGTTTGCTGTTGGGTACCGTGGTCTGCACGGTGCCGTCGAGTTCTACTGCCAGCGCCATCGGCGGCTGGGCCTGCAAGCGCGCCTTCACGCCATAGGTTCCTGAAGAAATATGCAGCTGGCCCTCGTCCAGGCTGTGGTTGGTGCTATCAAATCTGTAGCGACCGGTAACGCCGGTGGCATCAAGACCCGGTGGGCCGACCCAGACCAGCTTATCAATCGCAAACCTCGCATCCACCCGGATCGGCAATTGCAGGTGGGCCGGGGGCTCGGTGCTGCCAGGCGGCGTGACAGGGCGGCGGTCGTCGATGGTCAACTGCCGCACACCGAGCTTGCCCAAGCGCAGTTCACCATCCCACAGCGGCAACAGGCTCCACGCGATGTCGACATCCATGGCTTCGACCGACAAGGCGCCGCGCGTCCAGCGCAGCCTGGCGATGTGGCCCCCCTGGCGCAAGGAGCCCGTGGCATCGGTAACCTCCAGGGTTTGGTCGGCAGGCAGGTAGCCGGCAGCGCGCGCCAATGCCATGTTCAGCGAGCTGCTGGAGCCACCCCAGACCCAGACGCCACCCACCAGCACCAGCACGGTCAACAGTGCGGCCGCGAGGGTGTACAGGGTTACACGCATGGCGGCCTTCAAAAACTGAACCCCACGTTCATGTGCAGGCGCAGCAGTTTGACTTCAAGGCCGTATGCCAGGTCAATTTGCAGCGGTCCCACCGGGCTTTTCCAACGCACGCCGGCGCCCACACCGACCTTGGGCCGGAGTTCCGACACGTGGTCGGCCACCGCGCCTGCGTCAATGAAAACAGTGCTCTCCCAGTCGCTCATCTGGCCCTGCATGAGGATGGGGCGCTGCCACTCCATGCTGCCTGTGGCCAGGTAACGCCCGGGCACAACCAGCCCGTTGGCCCGCACGACGCCGATGTCGCGGAAGGTGTAGCCGCGCACGCTGTTGTCGCCGCCGGTCAAAAACAACTGGGTGCTGGGCAGGGCGATTCCCTCCATGGCCAGCACTGCGCCGAATTCGGCACGCAGCGCCAGGCGCCCGGCAGGCTGGGTCGACGCTGAGCCACCGGTGTCGCGGTCCAGCGGCAGATAGGTCAGCCCATGGGCGACCACGCGGGCATAGGGGTCGGTCTGGCTGCCCAGGGTCGCGCCGCCACCCACAGCCAGGCCGACACCCCAGCCGCGCGAGGGGAAGGGCGTGCTGTCAAAGTTGCGCAGTGTGACCGCGTAATTGCCACTCAACGCCTGCGCCAGCGCGGGCTCGGTGAAGTCGACGCTGGCCGTGTTGGCCCGGTCATACTGGGCATAGACACTGCGGTCCACGCGGTCCTGGCTCTGGCTGCGGCCCAAACGCAGGCGCTGGCTGCTGACGGTGGTGCTACCGGTTTCCTGGTCTTGCAGCTGGGCCGAAGTGGTCCAGCGCCAATGGTCCGGATCCGGCGGCGCGGTCAGCTCGGTGCTGATAGCGCGCGTTTCGCGGTCCAATGCGATTTTGGAGGCCGCGCGCCAGCCGAGCCCGGGCAGCTTGTTATGGGTGTGCTCCAGCGACACGCGCGGTCCGGCGTCGGTACTGATACCCACACCGGTTACCAGCTTTTGCAGTTTGGCTTCGCGCAACTCCACCAGCACCGGGGCGGCCGCAGGGTCGCCCGCGGTGTTCAGATTCACATAGGCAGAGTCAAAAAAACCACTGTCGGTCAGGCGCTGCTGCGCGGCGACCAGATCGGATTGGGCGTAAGGCGTGCCACGCGGCAGCCGCGCCAGCCGGGTGACCAGTTCGGTGTCATAGCGCTCCAGGCCACCAACCACCAAGCCACCCAGTTGATAGGCAGGGCCTGAATCCAGCGTCACGCGCAGGTGGGCTACATGGTTGGGAGCGTCAATGTCCGCCGTCGAACTGTCAATTTGACCGGTGGGGTATCGCACCGTGGTGAGTTGGCGCAGGGCCTGCTGTTTGGCGCTGTCCCAGCGGTCTTGCGAGAACCGCATCCCGGTGCGCAGCGACCAGTTGTCTTGAATCTGCTGTCGCTGCGCAGCGGCCAAAGGGTCCTGCGCTATGGGGCCGCTGAAGACGACCGTTACTTCACTGATCAGCGTCGGCTGGCCGGGGTCGACCCGCAATGTGATCACCCGGGATTTTGTAGACCCATCGCTGGGGCGCTCGATACGGACCACTGGAGAAAAGTAGCCCAGTGTGGCCACCAGATCCCGGCTGTCCTGGGCGGCAATGGCCATCAAGCGTTCGAGCTCGTTGTCGCTGAGGTCGGTCAGCGCACGGTAGCGTTGCAGCTCCAGATGGCGCTCCAGTACCGTGCGAATGTCGTCCGGTGCTTCGATGCTGAGCTGGAAGGCGGATGGCGCCGCCTCGTCTTGAGCCCATGCGCCTACACACAGCGCGGCCAGCAATACCCCGATCCACGCGCACCTCATGGGCGAGCGGACGGCGTGTTGGGTTCTTTCACGATGTTCATTTCAGCGTCGTGGTGTGTGCGGAGTGTCGGGCTTGACCCAAGACTACACCAAACCGGGTGGGCTCTATGTGCGGTTGCGCACGCTTTCAGCGTCACGGGCTTGCATGGGTGCGATGGATATCTTCAACGCAGCATATGCGGACGCGTTTTTATGCTTTATGTCAAGGAGCTTGCCCAGTCTCTGACTACGATGATTTATCAGCTCCTCGTGTTCCGAAGGAAGGTTTGATGCGAACAACTCGCCGTTTGTTTCTTCGCGTGTTTTTGCCGGTTGCCACGGTTTTGGTTGGTGGAGCGCTCGCGTTCGCCTACCTGGAATTGCAGACCAAGCTCATCGAGCTGCACAACCACGAATACACCCATGTGAAACTGGGCTCCGCAGCTCTGGCCAATAGTATTGAGCCGGTGGCCCGCGATCTCATGTACTTGTCCCAAAACAGTGCGCTACATAGTGCGGTGGATCAGCCAACACCAGAGAACATGGCGCATCTGACGCAAGACTTCTCCAGCTTTTCAAATGCCAAACGGCTTTACGACCAAATACGCTGGATCGACGAAACCGGCATGGAGGTGATGCGGATTGACTTTCGCCAAGGGAAGGCCATCGTGGTTGCGCCGGACAAGCTGCAGAACAAAGCGCAACGCTACTATTTTGCCGATGCTCTCAAGCGCAACCCAGGCGAGGTGTTCATTTCTCCGGTTGATCTCAACATTGAACAGGACAAGATCGAGGAGCCTTACAAACCCATGATCCGGTTTGCCACGCCTATCACCGAACCGTCTGGCAAGAACCGAGGCATTGTCATCCTCAACTACTATGGCAATGAGATGCTGCAAGCCTTCTCAAAGGCAACATCCGGGCTTGGGATGGTTCTCAACACGGAGGGTTACTGGCTCAAAAGCCCCGATGCTGCGGATGAATGGGGCTTTATGTTCAAGCGGCCCGAGCTGAGCCTGGCGGCGCGTTCGCCAGCTGTTTGGAATGCTATTGTCAGCTCCGACAGCGGGCAAATCACGCGCGATGATGGTTTGTGGACATGGGAAACGGTCTATCCGCTTCTGGCTGGGCAGACATCAAGTTCGGGCACGCATACGGTGAGCGGCCCCAATGGACAAGAGAATGCTGCTCCACCGTATTTCTGGAAGTCGGTCACGCACCAATCCGCGGAGATTTTGAGTGGCATCCGTCAGGCCATTGTGCTGAAAGTCGCCAGCGTTCTCAGCCTGTTCCTGGCTCTGATCGCATGGGGCAGCTGGAAATTGGCGCATACCTGGAAACTGTTGGCAGATTCGGAAGAAAAGTACCAAACCATCTCCAACTTCACATACAACTGGGAAACCTGGATCAGCCCAACGGGCGAGTTGCTCTTCAACTCAAGCTCCTGCGAAAAAATCACCGGGTATGGGGCCGATGCCTTCCGGACCGAGCCCAATTTTCTGCTCAAAATCACGCACCCTGAAGACTTGGCACTGGTGTCTGAGCACCTGAAATTCCACCTGACCCAAGCCGAAAGGTGCGAATTCAGCTTCCGCATCCTCTTGCCCGATGGGACGGTGCGCTGGATCGAACACGCCTGCCTGCCTGTGTTTGGCCAGGACGGAGAGTTCTTGGGGCGGCGCGCGTCCAGCCGCGACATCACTGAACGAAAGTTGGCCGAAGAACAGATCCGGCAACTCGCTTACTTCGATGCATTGACCGGGCTGCCGAACCGGCGCATGTTGTATGACCGCCTCCATCTGGCGCTGACCCAGGCCAAGCGGTTCGAGCGTTCACTTGCGCTGATGTTTCTCGATCTGGACTACTTCAAGAATATCAACGACATGCTGGGTCATGAGGTGGGCGACCAACTGCTCAAGGAGGTCGCCAAACGCCTGGAAAGCTGCATCCGCAGCGGGGATACCGTGGCCCGTGTCGGGGGTGACGAGTTCATCATTGTGCTGAACGAGATCACCGAACCCAAGGATGCAGCCCAAGTGGCGCAGAAAATTTTTGCGACCATGGCGGAACCGCTGCGCGTCGAGGGACACGCGCTGAACGTCACCCTGAGCATCGGCATTGCGATCTGTCCCATCCATGGGGATGACGATGTTCGGTCACTCATGAAACAAGCCGACGCGGCCATGTATGCCGCCAAGTCCGCCGGGCGCAACGCCTATGCATTCTTTGCAGACCCAAGCCAGGCATCCGAATCGGCGAAGGTTCCGCCGCACGTCAACACACCGGTACAGCGCACCGAGTCACAAGCGACCAAAGACCAGCGTGATGCAGGCACCGTGCCAGAGTGAAAGCCGTGCCGCATTCCGTCCGCAACCTACTCCTGAATTGATAGCGGTTTACGCATATTCCACGAGGGCTACAGCCCGATTTACCTTACAAGCCCAGCCCCGCGAAGATGCCATCCATGCGTTGTTGCACATCGGCATCCATCGTGATGGTGCGGCCCCACTCGCGCTGCGTCTCGCCGGGCCACTTGTTGGTGGCGTCCAGCCCCATCTTGCTGCCCAGGCCGCTGACCGGCGACGCAAAGTCCAGGTAGTCGATGGGTGTGTTTTCCACCATCATGGTGTCACGCACGGGGTCCACGCGGGTGGTCAGGGCCCAGATGACTTCCTTCCAGTCGCGCACGTTGACGTCATCGTCCACCACCACGATGAACTTGGTGTACATGAACTGGCGCAGGTGGCTCCAGACGCCCATCATCACGCGCCGGGCGTGGCCGGGGTAGGCCTTTTTGATCTGCACTAGGGCCATGCGGTAGCTGCAACCTTCGGGCGGCAGATAGAAGTCGGTGATCTCGGGGAACTGGCGTTGCAGCAGCGGCACAAACAACTCGTTCAGCGCCATGCCCAGCACCGCCGGCTCGTCGGGCGGCTTGCCGGTGTAGGTGGAGTGGTAGATCGGATCCTTGCGCAGCGTGATGCGGTCGATGGTGAACACCGGGAACTGCGCCTGCTCGTTGTAGTAGCCGGTGTGGTCGCCATACGGCCCCTCCAGCGCATGCTGGTAGCCGCTGGGGTGCGTGGCGTCGGGATAGATGTGGCCTTCGAGCACGATCTCGGCGCTGGCCGGCACGCGCAGTTCGCTGCCCAAGGCCTTGACCAGCTCGGTGCGGCTACCGCGCAGCAGGCCGGCGAACTGGTATTCGGACAGGCTGTCGGGCACGGGCGTGACCGCACCCAGAATCGTGGCTGGGTCGGCGCCAATGGCCACCACCACCGGGTAGGGTTGGCCGGGGTTCTTGATGCCATGCTCGCGAAAGTCCAGCGCGCCACCGCGGTGCGCCAGCCAGCGCATGATGACCTGGTTGCGGTTGAGCACCTGCTGGCGGTAGATGCCCAGGTTTTGCCGGGGCTTGTTCGGTCCCTGCGTGATGACCAGGCCCCAGGTGATCAGCGGCGCCACGTCGCCCGGCCAGCAGTGCTGGATGGGCAGGCGCGCCAGATCCACGTCATTGCCCTCCCACACCACCTCTTGGCAAGGCGCCGAACGCAACTCCTTGGGCGCCATATTCCACAGCGTCTTCAACAGGCTGCGCATGCCCACCATTTCCTTGAAGCCCTTGGGCGCCTCCGGCTCCTTCAGCGATGCCAGCAGCTCGCCAAACGGGCGCAGCCCTTTCAACTCCGCCACACCCATGGCGCGGGCCACGCGATCGGGTGTGCCAAACAGGTTGCCCAGCACCGGCATGCTGTGGCCGCTGACGTTCTCGAACAGAATGGCCGGGCCATTGGCGCGCAACACGCGGTCGCACAGGGCGGTCATGTCCAGATACGGAGACACCGGCTCGGTGACGCGGCGCAGGTCGCCCGACACTTCGAGCTGGGCCATGAAGTCGCGCAGATCGTGGTAACTCATTCTTTTTCGTTTCCGTTCCAGCGTGCGGCCAGCGTATGCGGCACCTCCAGCAGGTCGAGTGCACGGGCCACGCTGAAGTCGACGATATCGTCCATGCTTTGCGGGCGCAGGTAAAAGGCCGGCATCGGCGGGCAGATGATGGCACCGGCCTCGGTGGCGCTGACCATGTTGCGCAGGTGGATCAGGCTCAGCGGCGACTCGCGCACCATCAGCACCAGGCGACGGCGCTCCTTGAGCAGCACATCGGCGGCGCGCGTGATCAGGTTGTCGGACAGTCCGTGGGCAATCGCCGCCAGCGTGCGCATCGAACATGGCGCCACGACCATGCCACTGCACTGGAAGGAGCCGCTGGCAATCGTCGCGCCGATGTTGGCGATGTCATGCACGTGGTGGGCCAGACCCTCGATGTCGGCGCGCTGCAGGCCGTGTTCCTCCTGCACGTTGCGCCAGCCGGCGCTGGACACCACCAGATGTGACTCGATGCCCGGCGTGTCGCGCAGTTCCTGCAGAAGGCGCACGCCATACACAGCGCCGCTGGCACCCGAGATGGCCACAATGATGCGCCGCGTTGCGGTGGATGGGGTGGGATTCATACGGGTGCAACTGCCAGATCGTCCAGCACCAGTTGCAGGACCGTGGCCGCCTGTTCGGGATCAAAGTCTTCGTGCAGTCGTTTCTTGACGCCGTACTGCTGCAACTGGTAGTGCCGCTGCGCGGTGAGGCCATGGCGCGCCAGTGTGCTGGCCACGCAGACCAAAGGGCAGCCATCCAGCGCCAGGATGGGGCGGCCGGATTGTGCAATCTTCAGCAGGTGGGGAACGTCCCCGCCAACGCCAGCGATGCAGGACATCTCGGCCACACCGCTGCGGTCCAGCCGCAGGGCCACCTGATTCGCCAACTGTGCGGCACTGGAGCAGCCCGAGCAGGAATACACCAGCGGCCGGTTGGCTCCCGCACCACTCACATCGGGCCTCCGTGGCCGGTGTGGGGCGTGTGCGGGTGGCTGCGCCGGGGCAGGAAGCGCTCCAGCACCTTGTCGGGCGTCCATTGCTGCAAATCCAGCACCGGCAACTCCAGCGCGTCGATGGCGTTCTTGACGACCAGGCCCAGTTCGGTATCGCCTTCCATCGACAGGCGGCGGTTGAAGAACAGCGTGTCCGGGTCTTCCTGGCGCTGCGCCAGGCGCAAAAAGTCTTGCGCATTGGCGCTGATGGTCAGGTCGGTTGCTTCCTGCTTCTTGGAGGCCACAAA
>Ga0208514_100418_pt1 | contig 24540 bp, 20 predicted proteins | sample LakWasMet70_HOW9_2_FD_183900 | JGI IMG/M metagenome (GOLD analysis project Ga0208514, IMG submission 183900) | Freshwater sediment methanotrophic microbial communities from Lake Washington under simulated oxygen tension - Sediment Metagenome... | ecosystem: Environmental > Aquatic > Freshwater >...
CTCTGCTATTTTGGTCATTTTTATGGGCCTGATGATGACCGATAGAGGACTTAAATTGTCTGAATCGGGTTATAACATGTCGGCGATTGTAGAGAGGCTGCACGGGAGTAATCAACAATAAAACTTGCTGCTCTTATTTTTCAACAATCGAGTAACCAAATTAACCTAGAGAATCAGACAAAATTAGTCAACATTAATGTTTGCGAATGTGACTTGATCACCGTTTATCAGAAAACAACCCACTAAAATGGTCAGCGTGAATCTTTAGTTCGATAAGCTTTAAACCTGCTTGCGACGAGTTTTTTTTCACAGTCCCGGCCACCACTCTTGAAGATTTTTTCAATGTGGCATTAATCCGGAAAACTTAAAAATAGAGATGAGGATAATGACCATGGTAGATTTGTTGTTGAGTTTTTTTTCTGCAATTTTGGGCATGAATATGAGAGATCATCATGACATCCCTTTTGCATTACCGTTACTGCTGTTTATTTTTGTTGGCTTCGTAATCAACGTCATTGTATTTCAATTCATCGGCAACGAAAAAGAAGAATCAGAGTAAGTACATTTAATTCCCAAAAGCTGAGGCGAGTTTAGACTCCCTATATTTACTATTTATTGCAAACTTGCCTCAGTGCTTCGCGATTAATAATTTCGACGATACCCCGTTTTAAAGAAACCCATCCATGGCCTTCAAAGTTTTTAAGATGCCGAGAGACCACTTCGCGAGCACTGCCTAATTCGTAAGCTAACTCTTGATGAGTTTTTGGGATAATTTTATCACCGGTATCCAATAAGGCTTTACAAATTCGCGAATCAATCGTATCGAAAACCACCGCCTCCATACGACCAATTATTTTAGACAAACGGGCCGAAAAATTTTTAAATACAAATTCCCGAAAAAATTCCGACTGTTCCATACAGCGATAAAATGCTTGGGATGACATCGCAAACGCGCTAACTTCGGTTTCGGTTATACCTTCAGCAGGATAGCTATCGCCACTTAATAAACAGGAAGTGGTTAAAACACATGAGTCGCCTGAGCGAACATAATACAGTAATACTTCTCTGCCAGTTTCTGACATGATCTGCACTTTCACCACGCCTGATAGCAACAGTAAATAATTTTCACACTGACTGCCCGGATAAAAGATTTGCTGGTCGGCAGAAATTTTTACCAAACTTGATGAATCCATTAAATACTGAACGCCCTTATCACTATTCTTAATAAATTGTGGGAAATAGGTCGCCCATAATTCCTGATAATTGTTCATGTCTGCCTGCTTACTGAGGAAATAGCCGTAAGTTTATTATTCAACAAAACTTGCTACATTGCACGATTTCGAAAAATCCAAACTGTACTGATGCTATCTCAGAACCAGCCAAGGCGCTTGCAAGCGCCATAAACTAAGTACGCACCTAGACAGCAAACAAAGAGGCCAAAGATAAGACGGAGCTGTGGCCCCGCTATGTGGTTCGCGAAATAGGCTCCCACCCATGTACCAATAAACATGGTCGCCGCTAGAATGAGCGCAGCTCGCACATCGACATTTCCGTGCCGGTAATATTCAAATGCTGCGGCTAGCCCGATTGGTGGAAGTAATACGGCAAGACTCGTTCCAGTTGCCATGTGTTGAGAGAAACCGGCCCAATAAATAAGCGCAGGAACGATAACGATGCCTCCACCTATACCAAAGAAGCCTGCTGATATACCGCTGAGAATACCGATAATCACAAATACATACCATGGCTGCATCTGGTTTTCCTTTCAAATTAAAGATATTAGAGGGCTTTAGTTTTACAGTCAAAGTCAGCTTTAGCCTGATGAGGGAACTTTATTTATCAAAAAATATACTACCGGTATCACCAGCAAAGAAAACAATGTAGAGGCAAAAATGCCAAAGATGAAGCTCCAGGCTAATCCTGAAAATATCGGATCCAAGATAATCACCAACGCCCCAAACATGGCGGCACCGGCGGTTAAAAATATGGGCCGCAAGCGGATGGCACCGGCTTCGATTAGTGCATCGGCCAGTGTAATTCCAGGCTGAGCGCGGATGCGTTCGATAAAATCGATCAAAATAATGGAATTGCGTACCACAATTCCCGCCAGCGCGATCATGCCGATCATGGCGGTGGCGGTAAAGTATATGGGATTGGGATAGTTCCCCACTGGCGTTGCCATCAGTTGGTTTAATACCCAAAACCCAGGCATGATGCCTATGACTGTTAACGGTATAGCGACCATCATCACTAATGGGATGCTTAAAGAACCGGTTTGCCCAACCAATAACACGTAAATCATGATCAAGGCGGCGGCAAACGCCAAGCCCAAATCACGGAACACATCGACAGTGATTTTCCACTCGCCCTCGCCAGCAAATTCTGCTCGATAGCCGACTGGCAGCGGTTGTTTGGCCAATACGTCATTCATGTCAAACACGGCTTCCACTGGACTGCGCCCTGCCATTTCGGCAATAACATAACTGACCCGTTGCAAGTTTTTGTGATAAATAGGCTGATTTTCAGATTCAACATTCGCTACCGCAATATCACTTAGCGGCAATAAATCACCTTGCGCCGTTTTTACTCGCAGAGCCAATAGATCAGCTACCGACGAACGTAACGAGCGCGGCAGTTGTATGCTGATTTCCAATGGCTGGCGTTCACTGGCAATATGCACAATACCAACAGCTTGACCAGCCACGGCAATGCGTAGGGTTTCTGCCACTTGTGCTGCAGAAATGCCCGATAAGGCTGATTTTTCCTGATTTAAACGAAGATGCACTTTGTCATGCACAACTTCGGAATAATCATCCACATCCACCACGCCTTCAGTTTTTGTCAAGTCCGTGCGTATGCGTTTGGTAACGCCTATCAAGCCCTCCATACTGGCTTCAGGTGGGCCATAGATCTCTGCAACCACCCCGGATAACACTGGCGGCCCTGGCGGCGATTCCACAATCTTTAAATTGGCACCATATTGCTTGCCGATTCTTTCCACCTCCGGACGAATGCGTAAAGCAATTTCATGTGATTGCTGATCGCGTTGGTCTTTGGGCAATAAATTGATGCGCATATCGCCGACATGACCACCACTGCGCAAATAATAATGTCGCACCAAACCATTGAAATCCATAGGCGAAGCCAAGCCGGTATAGCTTTGATAATCGGTGACTTCGTTGACAGTAGCCAAATAACTGCCCAATGCCCGCGCCACTTCATCGGTTTGTTCCAGGCTGGAACCACTGGGCATATCGATGACTACTTGCAGTTCGTTTTTATTATCAAACGGCAGTAATTTAAGCGGCACGGCTCGGGTAACGGCCAACAGAGTTGAGCCAATAAAAGCAATAAACACCAGCCACAAAAACAGTTTGGCTCGCCAAGGTGATGCCAAAAGCGGGCCCAAAACAGCTCGGTACATTCGGTAGATTACCGTATCTTTAAGCTCTTCGGGTGGTTCATTCTTGTGATTGTGATAATCGCTTTTCAGCAATTTATAACTGGCCCAGGGGGTAACGGTAAACGCCACAATCAGGGATACGATCATAGCAATGGGCACGTTAAACGCCATTGGTGCCATGTATGGCCCCATCATTCCAGTGATAAAAAACATTGGCAGAAAGGACACGACCACGGCAAAAGTTGCCAGAATTGTTGGCGGCCTGACTTCATCCACAGCCGACAACAAGGCATTCAACGGTGATTCTTTGCGCAATTGATAATGTCGATGGATATTTTCCACATCCACGATTGGATCATCCACCAACAATCCCAAGGATAGAATTAAAGCAAATAACGTCACTCGATTGATGGTGTAGCCGGAGATATAATCCAGCAGCAAAGTCAACGCCAACACCATAGGCACGGCTATGGATACGATAAACGATTCCTTCAAACCCAGTGAAAACACCAGCAACACCACAATTATGACAATCGCAAAGCTTAAGTGCTTAACCAGTTCATTCACTTTGTGGTTGGCGGTTTCGCCGTAATCGCGAGTAATGCTCAGCAACACATCATCGGGAATCAAGCTGCCGCGCAGTTTTTCGGCACTAGCGATAACGGCTTCAGAGACTTCAACGGCGTTACTGCCTTTGCGCTTGGCAACGGCAATTGTCACCATTTGCCGTTCCTGCCCTACTTGTGGCTGATTGCCGGTGGCTTTGCCTATGGTGGGCATTTCGGCTACGGCTGGGCCAAAGCCGATACGGGTGTAATTTTGAACATCGGCGGGGCCATCGTCAATCATAGCTACATCACGCAAGTAAACAGGACGGCCCGCTACAGATTTAATCACGGTAGCGGCTACGTCTGTCGCTGAAGTGAAATGCGCGCCCGCTTCTACGAGGATTTCATGATTATCGCGATTAAATCCGCCAGCGGGCAAAGTGACATTGGCATTGGTTAAGGCTTGGCTGATTTCCAGCAAACTAACCCCGTGCGCATCCATACTGGTTGGGTTAACCGTAATGGACACTCGCCTGGGCGCACCGCCCACTACCCAGCTTTTGCCAACATCGTCGACACTGCGCAAAGCAATAATCAGCTCATCGGCTATGCGTCGCAAAGTCATGCTGTCGTAACTGGGGTTTTGCGGCGACAGCGTCATCAATACGATAGGCACGTTGTCTATTTCCACAGGATTGACCTGCCAGTGGCTAACACCTGGCGGAATCAAGTGCTGATTGGACATCAATCTGTCCCAGGTTTTCACCAGACTGGTTTCAAAATCTTCACCGACAAAGTAACGCACGGTCACTACCGCTGCGCCTGGTTTGGAAATCGAGTACACATATTCCACGCCAGCCACTTGCTTGAGCAAGACTTCAAGTGGTGTAGCGACCAGTTTTTCCACTTCTTCACTGGAAGCGCCAGGGTACTCAATCATCACATCCATCACTGGCACCACAATTTGTGGATCTTCTTCTCTGGCTGTTAAAACCAGCGCCGCAGCGCCCGCCAATAACGAGATAATCAGAAACAGGATGGATAACTGCGAGGTAGTAAAAACTTCAACAATCTTTCTGGTTAAACCAGGTTTTGGACTTACAACTTCAGGCGCATCCATTATTGCACCTGTGCTGGCTGTAAAATAACGGTTTCACCGGCATGTAAACCGGAGACAACTTCAATTTGTTCGCTAAACTTTTTAGCGGTGCGGATATGCCGAGTTTGCGGTTGACCATCAACCAGCACCTGCACAACTTCCAGTTGCCCGATATGCTGCACGGCGCTGGTGGGGATGACTAAGGCATCATGTTGATTACAAGCTTGTTCCATCCAGCCGAAAAATCCAGGCTGCAAACCCGCCAGTGCTGGCAGGCTGATTTTGATTAACTGGGTGCGGGTTTGTGGATCAACTTCCGGACTGATTTCTTCAATCGATGCAGTGACCGTTTTTGCCAAAGCATCAATGCGCACAGTCACAGGCATACCATTATGAAACTGTTCTGCGCATGATGACGGCACATCGGCTTCCAGGCGCAAACCTTGTTCGGTTTGTACACTGACCAGTGGCGCACCGGGCAATGCCATATCGCCCGGTTCTTGCAGACGTTTCACCACAGTGCCATCAAACGGCGCTAATAAAAGGGTATCCGCCAAATGCGAGCGCACTTCATTGACCACACTGCTGGCTTGGTTTACACCCGCCTGAGCCTGTTTTGCCTGCGCAACCACGCCATCAAGGTTTTCCCTAGTAGCCGCTTCTTTGCTGAATAAACTACGGATGCGTTGCTCATCTGCTTTAGCTTTACTGGCTTGGGCATTAGCGCCTGCCAGTGCTGCTAAAGCGGTTTGTTCCTGATCACGCACATCTCGCTCATCCAAACGGGCAATTACCTCCCCTTTTCTAACCTTGTCACCAGCATGAACCTTAATTTCCAAAATTCTAGCGGTCATTTTTGCTGCAATATTGGCGACTGTTTTGGATTTAACGGTTCCAGGCCAAGCCATGACATCATCCACTTGCTTTTTTTCAACCAGCACCGTGCTATTAGGCGGCAACTTGACGGGGTTTTCTAGCTTAGTAACGCCAGGGGCTACTTTGCTTTCAAAACTGCCTTGCATATACATGAGTAAAATGACTAAAGCCGCTGCGGCGATAGCCATTAATAGAATTCGTTTAGACATAGAGTCTCCTTTATTTCCAAGCCCCGATGGCTTTTTTGAGGGTGGCATCGGCAGTCAATGCATCATAATGAGCAGCAATGACATTGGACTGGGCTTTGTTTTTGGCGACTTGCGATTCGATGTAACGAGTAACCGTTACAATTTCGGCTTTGCGTTCTTCGTTGACCAACCTAAAGGCTTCCTCCGCAGCCAATACCGAAGACTCGGCCACATGTAACCGCGACAGGGCTTCTTGCAGTTTTAAATAAGCCAGTTTAACTTCCTGCTCAATTTGCAATTTGGTTTTCCGTTCGGTGTCTTGCGCTTCTTTTAGCTTAAGCTCCGCCGAGCGCACCCGTTGCTTGGTGTTAAATCCGGAAAACAAATCCATTTCTACAGCAACCCCTGCCGTCACATTTTCTCTATCACTGGAAAACCCGGGCGATTGGCTGTTTTGCCCATAACTGACGTAAGCATCAGCTCTTGGCAGATAAGCGCCCTGTTCGCTTTTAACTTTATGCCTGATCATTTCCACTTGGCTGCCTGCGGCTTTAATCTCCGGCCTTTGCGACATGGCCACATCCAGCAAATCATCATATGTTGCCAGCTGTTTAGGCGTATCCCAATCAGCACCCACTATGCTAAACGCTTGCGATGCAGGCAATCCCAACAAATTGGCAATATTGGTTTTCGAAATTTCTATAGCGTTTGCGGCAGTAATTTCTGCCGCTTCCGCTTCGGCTTGTTTGGATTGCAGAGTCAGTACTTCAGATTTGAGCACAGTGCCGCCTTCATAGCGTTGCGTGGTTTGGCCCAGTTCACTGGCAATCGCCGTAATCTGTTCCTTAGCCACTTTTTGCGCCTCTTGGGCGGCAAAGTAAGCATAGAAGGAGCCGGTCACTGCTTCAGCCAAGGCATTTCTAATGGTTGAACGCTCGTATTCCGCAGCAGCAATGCCCAATTTTGCCGCAAGGCTGTTTTGATAATCCTGCCCTCCGCGAAACAATGACAACTTGCCTATAATTTCCGGACGAAAGTTTTGCCTGTAGCCTGGATTATTGATGTTTAGAATGGAATTAGACGTAAAATCCCGTTGCGCCACAATCATGGAAAACACTTGGGCGGGGTTGTTGGAATGGTCGTAACCCACCCGCGCACTGATTTGCGGATAAAAAGCTGAAAGCACTTCACCTAACTGAGCTTGTGCCTGACCGATACGTTCACCGGCTATTTGCAAGTCAGGGTTGTTTGCCAAAGCGTAATCCAGTGCCTGTTCCAAGGTATAGGACTGAGAGGACGTAACTTGCACCCTCTCTTTAACCGCACTGGCGACAGCATTTGATTGCTCTGCCGCCAGCCCGTGACCAGAAACTAAAACCAATAACAGACTCAACAATTTGTTGTGTTTAATCATTTTGCCCATGATGCCCAGTCAACTTGAGATAAACAGAAAACCATCAAAACGCACAGCCTGGTTTGATACCCAGCTTTTTTAAAGCCATGGCTAACGGGCAAAAACCGGTAAATGCCGATTGCAGCAAATTAAAGCCCACAAACGTTGTTAACCATAGCCAGTTCTGTGAGTGGTAGTGAGCTAACGTCAGACTAAGTAAAATCATGCTACCGGCAAAAGCCAAGACTATTCTGTCTATGCTCATCTTATTCACCTTTTAATCTAACCACACCCATCAATTTCAGCATTAAGCGTTCGTAAAAAGGTTCACTGATGCCTTTTCTGATTTTACGCATGAAATATTTTTCAAAACCGATTTTGGCCAAATGTACCCAACGACCTTGCCCTGACCAAGTGGTGTTGCGCGGCGGAATTTGCGGTTTTGCTAAAAATGCCACGCCGGAATCGCCAAAATCGGCCAAACATAAGGCATTCCAGGTAGCGATATGCGAGGGTTCTTTCCCCGCCAGTTCATCGGCAATGTTATGCGCGGTGGCTGTTACCATGGACTCAATCATGTAGCCGGTTTTGGGGGCACCGACCGGCAGCGGCGTTTTTTCGACTGGGGGAATGGCTATACAGACACCCACTGAGTAAATATTTTTAAAGGTTTGATTGCGCTGATGATTATCAACCAACACAAAGCCACGTGGGTTAACCAAGCCTTCAACACCGACATTACGCACGGCATCCACACCGGTAAATGCAGGTAACATCATGGAATGTTTGAATGGCAGTTCGTGTTTTTTCTTGTCCTTAGCGTCATCATCAACTTCAGTGACGTACATCTTACCGGCTTCGATTTTATCGACCTTGGCATTGGTAATCCATTTAATAGACTTATCGCGTAAGGCGCTTTCCAACATGCCTTTGGTATCACCAACACCGCCCAAGCCTAAATGGCCGATATAAGGTTCTGCAGTGACAAAAGTCATAGGGACTTTATCGCGGATTTGTCTCCGGCGTAACTCCGTTTCCAAAACCATTAAGTATTCGTAAGCGGGACCGTAACAAGAAGCGCCCTGCACGGCACCAATGACGATGGGGCCTGGGTTTTCCATAAATTTTTCCCAGTCTTTCATAGCAACTTCAGCATGATCAACATGACAAACAGAGGAGGTAAATCCGTCCGGCCCTAAGCCAGGCACTTCATCGAAAGCCAGTCTTGGGCCAGTTGCGATAATCAGAAAATCATAAGCAACGCTGGAGCTATCGGCTAATAGAACTTGATTATTAACCGGATCAACTTTTACAGCCGCTTTTTGAATAAACTCAATGCCTTTTTTCTTGAAGACCGGAGCCAACTCAATTTTAAGTTCTTCCGGTGTACGCCATTTGGGTGGCACCCAAGGATTTGAAGGGACAAAGTGGAAGGTTGGGGAATCAGAAATCACGATGACATCATGATTTTTGCCAACAGTTTCTTTCATTTCATAAGCCATTGGCACGCCGCCAATGCCTGCACCTAAAACTACGATACGTGCCATATTACTCTCCTGGTTGTTGGTCAAGTTTGACCATTAATTATGTGGTTGGAGCGGTTTACTAGCGGCTGAAAAAGTCCAATAAATTAGCTTTAGGCGTTTTTATTTGCTACTAAAGATGTTGCTTTCGGGATAAGCCAAACTAGCGGGTTTGGAATTCATTGTTGATTTTTTTAATACCTCTTCAGATTAGTTGAGGTTAAAAAATCTGCATTAAAATGGAACAAGTTCTTATGATACGGGTTAGGTCGCTAACCTAGCTACTGCTTGGTTTTGTGCTGATAAAACCAGATCAAGGCAAGACCCGCAGCCATGGCCGTAACAAAAATCCAGGCTTTTACACTTCCTATACTCTTCGCCACAATGACTGGGCCTGGACAAAAACCCACTAAGACCCAACCAAATATTGTCGCGCCAATCAATAAGGGCTTATCAATAAGTGTAGGTTTATGAAAATACTCATCAAACAGTGGCTTTGGTTTTTTATCTATAAACCAATTTCCTATACCAAGTGTTGTTAACGAACCTACAATAACCTTAACCTTAACCAAGATAGGATCCCAGGCCATAAACTCAACCAAAAACTGAGTACGTTTGCAATTGCACCGCTAAATATGCCAGAGATAGCGGAAATTCGAACATTTAATAGCCCGCGGACAAACCGATCAAACTGCCGTCCAACAATGCCAAATGCGACGTAAAGATCTCCATAAACAATCCTGACTTTAAAATAAAAATACGATTGAGTGTGGCTGAAATTATTTGTAAAAACGCTGTCTTATTTTGGCTTAAAATAAAGCAATGCCTGTGCCAAATAAACTTTCTTCATAATTTACAACCATTTAGCCAATCGAAACAAATAATCCCTGCGTTACAGTCAATATAAAATGAAACATTGAAACAAATAAATGTTTCATACCAGTATTTTGAAACATACAATGATTATTTACATATTACGGACAAACTAAGCCGATATAACTAACTGACTAAATCGAAAGACGAGAGTAAATTCAGCAATATAATCTGCTCCATATACCAGATATCTCTACAAATTCCGGCGCCTTTTACTAAGCATGAATTTTCATAGAACCTAGATTAGCAATTAAAGTTTTTCGAATCCAAATCAATAAATACTCAACTATCTGTTACAGATCTTATCGTGAAGTAGAGATAAATGACCAAGCAAGTGAGTTTCACCTTAAGCCTATCAACCTCAAACAATATTAGCAATTGATTATTGTTGCGACATGAACTGACGAACAACCTTTTGAAGCGAAAGAACAACTCTATCGGTACCAGCATGTTTCATTTGAAACATGCTGGTACCGATAGCCACATTACAATCCACCGACAAAATAAATTTATACCAAGCAAAATCAGACAGTTGAAAATTAAAATCCTTTTGGCACAAATATCGCTATATTTAAACTATGCAGGTTTTCTTAAACCATATACCCCCCTCTAAGTGTATTGATACGCTTTTTAGCCAGCAGCCCCAGGCATTCACAGCCTCTGCTGGCATTTTTTGGGTGCTTTTTAGCTTGTGAATTATATTTAAAGCGTATGCGTTATAGATTTTTGCGAACACTACTCATGCGACCTTACTGCATCAATTGCAGATTGCCTTGTCTTGTTCCAAGTTTTAAAACTCACTGCATATTGGCTACCTCTTCAACTATAAATCCATTTATTGGCGTAGCGGTTTATTTAACTTCCCCAGGAGACATTCATGATTTCTGAAAGTGTGGTGGATTTATCGCGGTGGCAGTTTGCCGCGACCTCCCTTTACCATTTTTTATTTGTACCGCTCACGTTAGGCTTGTCGTTTTTATTGGCCATCATGGAATCGACCTATGTCATGACCGGTAAAGAAATTTACAAAGACATGACCCAGTTCTGGGGGAAGCTATTCGGCATTAACTTTGCATTAGGCGTGGCGACCGGCCTGACCATGGAGTTTGAGTTCGGCATGAACTGGTCTTATTTTTCTCATTACGTCGGTGATATTTTTGGTGCGCCACTGGCTATTGAAGGCTTAATGGCGTTCTTTTTGGAATCAACGTTTGTTGGTTTATTTTTCTTTGGCTGGGACAAGCTCGGCAAAGGCCAACATTTAATGGTGACTTGGTTGGTGGCCTTGGGTACCAACTTATCGGCTTTATGGATTCTGGTCGCCAACGGCTGGATGCAAAATCCGGTGGGTGCAGAATTTAACTACGAAACCATGCGCATGGAAATCACCAGTTTCGCAGATTTACTTTTCAACCCAGCGGCCCAAGTCAAGTTTGTGCATACAGTTGCAGCTGGTTACACCACGGCATCCGCGTTTGTATTGGGGATAAGTGCCTATTACATGTTAAAGGGTCGAGATGCAGCTTTCGCGCAACGCTCTTATACCATTGCCGCCGGTTTTGGTTTGGCTGCGGCATTGTCAGTGATTGTATTGGGCGATGAAAGTGGTTATACCGATGGCGAGGTGCAAAAAGCTAAATTGGCGGCCATTGAAGCTGAATGGCATACCGAGGAAGCACCCGCCTCATTCACTGCAATTGGCATTCCAGACCAAGTTGAAATGACCACGCATTATGCGGTTAAAATTCCCTGGGTTTTGGGATTGATAGGCACGCGTTCTATTGATGAGAAGATCACTGGCTTAACTGAAATTTTAGAAAAAAACCGTGGTCGCGTCCGAAATGGCATTAAAGCCTATGGCTTATTGCAACAACTGCGGGATAACAAAACCGATGCCAATCTTCTGGCTGAGTTTAATCGCTACAAAGCCGATTTAGGCTACGGACTGCTCTTAAAACGTTATACCGATAAAGTCGTTGATGCCACGGATGAGCAAATTGAAGCCGCCGTGCAATATTCCATACCTAAAGTCGTGCCGTTATTTTGGACATTCCGCATCATGGTGGCTTGTGGTTTTGTGATGTTGGCGGTATTCGCCTTTGGCTTTGTCGCCAGTTCCATCCGAAGCTGCCGGCAAGAATGGTTGTTAAAACTAAGCCTGTATACGATCCCGCTACCGTGGATAGCCTGTGAAACCGGTTGGTTTGTGGCGGAATTTGGCAGACAACCCTGGACCATCGCAGAAATCCTACCCACGTTTTTAAGTGCATCATCGCTATCCGAACTGGATTTGTATATCAGTATGAGCGGATTTATAGCCGTGTATACCGTCTTGCTGATTATCGAAATGACCTTGATGCTTAAGTTTATCAAACTAGGCCCAAGCAGCCTGCATAAAGGCCGCTACCACTTTGAAATTGTAGGAGCCGCACAATGATCTTAGATTATGAAACCATGCGCCTCATATGGTGGGCGTTGCTGGGCGCGTTATTGATTGGCTTTGCCATCACTGGCGGATTTGATTTGGGTACCGGCATATTACTGCCCTTTATTGGCAAAACCGATAACGAACGCCGCGTTATTTTAAATTCCGTTGGAGCCACTTGGGAGGGCAACCAAGTCTGGTTAGTCACTGCCGGAGGTGCATTATTTGCCGCTTGGCCGATGGCTTATGCGGTGGCATTTTCCAGCTTTTACCTCGCCTTAATGCTGACCTTAGTGGGCCTTTGGCTGCGTCCGGTTGGCTTTGATTACCGAAGCAAATTGCCTAGCCAGGAATGGCGTTTTAACTGGGATAAAGCCCTGTTTTTAGGTGGCTTTATTCCGGCATTAATCTTTGGCGTGGCCTTTGGCAATTTATTAAAAGGTGTGCCGTTTCATTTAGATAACGACATGCGCATTTTCTACGACGGCAGCTTTTTTGGCTTGTTAAACCCGTTCTCTGTTTTGGCCGGATTATTAAGCGTCGCCATGCTAACCATGCACGGTGCCGTGTATTTGCAGTTAAAAACTGAAGGCATAATGGCAGTGCGTAGCCAAACAGCAGTTAGGATATTCACTATTCTAACCTTGGTTATCTTTGCTGGAGCCGGTTTTTGGGTTGCCAATATTGATGGCTACCATGTGACATCAGAAGTCATGTCCAACGCGCCCTCCATGCCACTGAACAAAATGGTACAAAAAGAAGCGGGCTTGTGGCTGGATAACTTTGGCCACTACCCCGTTTTATGGGCAATTCCGGCACTAGCGTTTGTTAGTGGCTTCACTACGCTGATGTTATCAAAAGCAAATCGCCCTGGCTTGGCCTTTATCACCAGCTCATTGACTTTAACCTCGGTGATTTTGACAGCAGGTGTAGCCATGTTCCCGTTTTTACTGCCCTCCAGCATTGCCAAAAACTGCTCTTTAACTATCTGGGATGCCAGTTCCAGTTTGAGCACCTTAAAAATAATGTTGTTGGTAACGTTGATTTTTCTTCCGATTGTATTGGCTTATACCAGCTGGGTTTTCAAAATCATGCGTGGCAAAGTCACTGTAGAACACATTCAACGTAACGATCACACCGCTTATTAGGAGCTGACTATGTGGTATTTTTCCTGGATTTTAGGCCTATTGTTGGCCTGCTCGTTAGGGATTATTAATGTATTGCGTCTGGAAGCCCAAGACGCATTGGAAAAGGAACGTATTCCATTAGATCCGTTAACCCAGCTAATCACCAAACCCACCATGCTGACGCGATTGGGTGAAAAAATTGAAAACTCTAGACACAACGGTTTTCCATTTGCCGTTATGGTCGTCAGTCTGACGCAATTTAATGCTAAACATCAATTGCTGGATTATGAATTTGATGCCGCAGTCCGCAACGTTGCTGATTATCTTAAAAGCGAGCTGCGCGGCGGTGTAGACATTATCTCTCGCTCCAGTGATCATGAGTTTTTGATTGCTATGCCTGGCTCCACATTAAGTAAAGCCAACGAACTGGCAGTCAAATTTAAAAACGACTTATTTGTCCAAATTAAAGCGCCACGCGATTTAACTATTGAAGCCGATGTGGGGGTGGCGGAATATTCTGATTTTATGCTATCCATGGGTAGTTCAAGCCATACCAATGCTGAAAGAGTCACTAAATTGATTCAACAAGCCACTAGCAATAGTGTAAAACTAGCCAATCAACATGTATAACAACAGTTCGATTCAAAAAATAGGCAATGGTTTGGTGGAAAGCTTTCACTATATTGCCTTGTTTGGAATTGGCGCCACAATAGTTTGGTCGGCGTTGCATGATTATATGGATATGATGCGTTCTGGACATGCAACGCTGGAAGATATTTTGTTGCTGTTTATTTATCTTGAGTTAGGTGCAATGATCGGCACGTACTTCAGAACGCACCGTTTACCGGTGCAGTTTTTGATTTATATTGCCATCACTGCCTTATCTCGGCATCTCGTTATTGATGTGCAAAAAGTAACTGACACCTTCCACTTGTATTTACTGATTGGTATTACCGTTGCTATCGTTATTCTTAGCGCATCGATTTGGTTACTATCTTATACTGCCAAGCATTACGGCTGTCCGGACGATACAGCTAAACCCACTGAACATAACGATGAGTTATTGTGCGAAAAATAATTGCACTAGAGGCCTTTGCCATTTTGTTGTCATACATTGAAATCTAAGTAAAACGGACAATAATCAATATAATTTTAATAACATTAGTGAAACAAATCTTTAACAATGCCAAGATGCCAGTTTACGAATGAACTTTGGCAAAATTGAAGATGCCAATGCTAGTTGTGGTATCTATCAATGAAAAGCAAACGCTTCGACAACCCGTTGAGGGTATTTTTATAGGCTACGATCCCCTATTCTCTGGCGGGAATTATCTATGGTGTCCTTTGGCAATAATGGAACTCTATCTATAAACGGTTTAATGAGGGGCGCCGCAAACACAAATTGATAGCTATTTATAAAAGGCTGTTGTCCGACCCCGATCTGGTATGGGGATCTATTGATGGCCGTATTGTTATTGAGGCACATCAACATAGCTGCGGAGCTTCCCTTCGACAAGAAACCGTAGAGGGGAAATCTGTGGCTGATAATACAACTTAGATTTAGATGGCTGCAGATACTTGGGGATTACCTATTTATTTTTTGGTGTCAAGTGATGAAGTTCCTGACTGTAAATATACGCACCTATTAGTTGCGCAGTTACCTGATGCGTACTATGTCATTGCGGATTGGGGGACCAGATCAAAGCAAAAGAGGCTATCCTTGTTATCCCGAGGAAGAAAACTCAACCATAGGTAATGACGATATTAATTGGCACCTCTACAAATACCGCCATCCAGTAGAAAATATATTTGCTAAGCTCACACATTTTAAAGCTATTGCAACGCGTTATGACAAACTAATACGACATTTTATTGGAATAGTTGCTTTGAGATGCGCGTTTTTATAGTTACTTAAGTCTGATGGCAACTGCGTCTATTAATTCAAGAGACTGAGACAGTTTAATGTTAAGAAAATGTAAGAAAAACCTACTCGTGCGCAACCCAAGTGGACTTAACGTTAATTGGGCTCAGTGTGTTGCTAATCAACATGATGCATCAATAATAGTAACCGATGTGATGATAATTTCTGTAGAAATTGGAACCACAACAAGAGTTAAAATCAAGGTGCGTCATAATAAACCTCACCTATTGGCACAGCAATGGTTTGTCAAACTCCCTTCCTTAGATTGGAAGGCAAGATTGATTACCGCCTTGCCACGGTTATTGCAAACCGAAGTTCGTTTTTATAACGAAGTAGCCCATTTCGTTCCCGCCACTATCCCTTCTATTTTAGCTGCGCATAGTCAATTAGGTAAAGGAGCGACCTTGGTGTTAAGTGATTTAACAGAAGGTGGCGCCATTCCTGGTAAGCCTATAGATGAGCTGAGCTTTGAACAAGCGGCCCTTGTATTAAAGCAACTTGCTCATTTCCATTCGCGGTTTTGGAATAATGTTAATCAGAAAAAGCATTTTAGTTGGTTGGCTAGCCCAGTACGGCTACTTGAAGACTTTCTTGGTACTGCATTAGCAGTGCCACTGATGAAGCGAGGGTTAAGGTTGGCAGGTGAAATAATTCCAGTAAGCATACACGAGTCGGCTTTACAATATGCTAAAAATCGTCGTAAAGTCATGCGATTTCTGACCCAGGCACCGCAAACGTTGATTCATCATGATTGCCATCCAGGCAATTTGTTCTGGCATCAGACCAAACCCGGTTTGTTAGATTGGCAATTAGTGCGTTTTGGTGAAGGTATTAGCGATGTGGCCTATTTCTTAGCAACCGCGCTGAGCCCAGAATCCCGGCGCTTGCATGAGGCTAGATTATTGTGCATATATGCTCAAAGTCTTACTGAAAATGGCGTGTCAGATGTTAATGTGGCACAACTGACAATGCGTTACCGAGCCCATTTGGTATACCCCTTTGAAGCAATGCTAGTCACTTTAGCGGTTGGTGGAATGATGGACTTGGCTAGTAACAAAGAACTCATCCGCCGAACTACAGCCGCAGTGATCGATCTTGATGCTTTTACTACAACAAACGACATTGTTCGATAATTCAGAAATTAGTTACAAAATTAGATCTCTGGCGAGATTAAAAAACCAAACCTAGCCAGAATTTTAAGGTTCTGTCGTAGTGATCGGGCAATATAATAAATTCAAGCTGTCAGGAGTAAAGGCTTATATTTTGTCTGACTTACAACCTTGCCTAAAAATGAAAGCAAATCAGGTGGAGCACCGGATTAATCATATTTATGCTTTGCCGACTCCAGCTATTGATTATCCTGTGATTCAGCCGTTGAAAGGAGTGATTCCAAACTAAAGTGACCGGCCAAAACAAATGGCAAATTGCTTTTTCATCGCCAAAGTTGCTGCAAGAAGATTAGATTCTCTCAATCAGTGAGAATAAATTCCTTGCGCATCACGATCGAATTATTGTACACGGTGAGGAAACACAATCTGAAAATCAAACGGCTGTTCTTGATATAGAGAGCTGTATTCAGACTCCAGGCTTTGCAGATATCGAACTTACATTGGCCCTAGCTTTTTTTACAGGTTCGATGTGCGGTATTGAACGGGTATTTCGGTAGGCATCCTAGCTGAATGTACCCAATATACCAAAAATCAGGCAAAGAGACTTTTTGATCATCAATTATTCGGTTTTGGCCACTATCAATATGATATGACGCTCAAGGAAGAATCAACAAGACGCTGTTGGGATGATTATGACGAGGCCGGACAATATAGGCTTATTCAATGTTTCACTTTTACTGGGGTTACGACTTACAAGCCGGTATGTCATGAAAGTAATATCAATACTCGAGTAGATCATCCGTTTTTCACAGACTGATTATTATTCAAGGTTATCCACGAATGGCCGGATACCTTGATTAGGAAATGATCGATATCTGGGCCTAGAATGACAAACCATGGTCCATAAGGCAGATTCAGTAAGCTAGAAAATTACTTCATCATCACCATGACCAACCTCGGAGATTAAATTTTATGAATGAAACAAAAAAACGTATCCTCATTGTTGGCGGTGTTGCTGGTGGGGCAACCTGTGCGGCGCGAGCGCGTAGACTTTGTGAAGCGTGCGAGATTGTCTTATTCGAACGTGGTTCGCATGTATCCTTTGCCAATTGTGGACTACCGTATTTCGTTGGAGACGTAATTGCATCTGAAGCAAAACTGCTGGTCGCGACTCCAGATAGTTTCAAACAACGCTTCAACATCGAAGTACACACCGAAACAGAAGTCACCTGCATTGATCGGGAAGCACGACTGATTGAAGTGTGCGACCTCAAAACAGGAATCAAAAGACAAGAATATTACGATGCACTGGTTTTGGCCACCGGCGCACTGCCAATTAGGCCACTCCTGCCGGGAATCGACTTGCGAGGTGTCTATATGCTGCGCACCATTCCAGACAGCCAAAAGATCAAGGCTGCAACTGCCGAAGCCAAGCATGCCCTAATTTTGGGAGGCGGTTTCATCGGCCTAGAAATGGCCGAAAATCTGGTTGGACTTGGACTCGAAGTTACTCTGCTGGAATTGGCCGACCAATTATTACCACCGCTAGATATAGAAATGGCAGGCTATGCTGTCGAACGTTTACAAGCAAACGGCGTCAAAGTTCGATTGGGGGAAGCGGCCATGTCCTTTATGGAGATACCAGGCAACGGTCTGCGCGTTCATACATCTAAAGATGCGGCACTCGACACAGACATGATCATCGTAGGCGTAGGGGTGCGTCCGGATGCCGCGTTGGCACGAGCCGCAGGCCTTGAATTGGGAGCCATGGGGGGTATCCGGGTGGATGAATTCATGCATACCAGTGACCATTCAATCTGGGCAGTAGGAGATGTCGTCGAAGTGAAAAATCGTATTACCCAAGAATGGCAACTCGTACCACTCGCTGGACCCGCCAACAGGCAGGGGCGAGTGGCAGCAACTGCTATCATTGACTACTTTACAAACAGCAATCAGCCAACACAGCCCTTAGCTTTTGAGGGAGTGCTCGGCACGGCGGTTTGCGAAGTTTTCGGTTTTACTGCGGCCTGTACTGGCACTAATGAAAAACAACTCAGACATGCCGGTATAGATTACGAAAGAATTTATCTTCATCCCGGCCACCATGCTAGCTATTTTCCGGGAGCCAAGCCGATTCATATCAAATTGTTGTTTTCGAAAATTGACGGTAGGATATTCGGGGCCCAAGCCCTGGGTGAGGCCGGCGTGACGGGCCGAATCGATGTGATTTCCACGACCATGAAGAAGGGGGGGACGGTATTCGATTTGGAAGAACTGGAACTTTGCTACGCCCCCCAATTTGGTTCCGCCAAAGACCCTGTCAACCTGGTTGGTATGGTGGCCGCAAACTATCTGCGAAACGACCTGCTTCTAGCCGATTGGGATGAATTAGAAAAAACCTCTGCTTTGTTGGTGGACGTGCGCAGCCAAATGGAATTCAAAGAAGATCACATTTCGAATGCACAAAACTTTCCGCTTGAATCCATGCGCGAGCGATTTCACGAACTGCCGCAGAATCGTGAAATCTGGCTAATCTGTGGAGTTGGGCAGCGCGCTTATTATGCCTCTCGATTATTGACTCAGCAGGGCTACCAAGTGAAAGTACTTTCCGGTGGCATGCAAACCTACCACGCGTGGAAACAGGTCGGCAAATACCGAACCTTTTGAAAGCTCTTCATGGAACCAATATTGCGAAAAAAACTACCCAAGTTGAGATTTTCAATACCAAGGTTTCAACACTCGGCTTACCCCGATATAACTGGAATGATGTTTATCATTTTACACTGACTCTGTCTCCCCCCGAGTCAGCATAGTTGTCGTCTCAAATTTTTAAAGAAAATTAAATTTGAGATTAGAGATGAAAGCGTATACAAGGTATTCTGAAGACTTTAAAGAACAGGCACTGACAAAAGTTTACACGCGTGGAAATAATCAATCGATTCAGGACGTCGCGAACGACTTGAACATCTGTTTACAAACTCTAAAAACATGGATGAAAAAAACCAAATTAAATGGCCCTCGTGGTCGACAGTCGAAATCGGCACGCCCTCAGGATTGGCAACCTGAGGATCGTCTAACAGCGTTACAGAAATCTTATGGCTTGATCGGTGAGGACCTGAATGCCTGGTGCCGTGAACAAGGGGTATTTGTTCATCAACTGGAACAATGGAAAGCTGATTTCTGTTTTCAAGGCGGCTCATCTGATAGTCGGGCTTTACAGACCTTAAAGGCTGATAACCATCGATTGGAGCGGGAACTGTTGCGTAAAGACAAAGCCTTAGCAGAGGCCGCCGCGCTGTTGGTTTTGCAAAAAAAGTTCCGAGCGCTCTTGGGGGGAGAGGTCGAATGACGGCCCACGAAGAGCGCAAGCGGGTGATTGTTTTACTGAATGAATCGACCATAGCGGGCGCGCGCCAGACTCAAGCCTGTCAAGTGCTCGGTTTAAGCGAACGCACCGTGCAACGCTGGCAGACGGGTGAGATTGTCCATTTCGATCGACGTCCTGTACGTACTTACCAGCCGCCGCACAAGCTCACCGAAATGGAGCGAGCCAAGGTGCTGGCTGTCGCCAATTCAGCCGAGTTTGGACATCTACCGCCGAGCCAGATCGTACCTCGACTGGCCGATCAAGGTCGCTACTTAGCATCTGAATCGACTTTCTATCGCCTACTGCGTGCAGAAAACCAACTGGCACACCGTCGTAGTGAACGCCCAGCCCAATCCCGTACTAAACCTCGTGCGATCTGTGCCACAGCGCCTAATCAACTCTATAGCTGGGATATTACCTATCGTGCGCCCAACCTTTGGAGGTGTTATGGATAGACACTAACAGAGCTTGAGCATGTTTGGAATGCATTTGTTTTATTCGCAGAAGCTATTAAACAAATGCCCACTTTCTGCTATGAGAGAGTGAGAGCCGAAGCGGCGGTGATCTGCTGTACACTAGCGGAGTGACGTAGCCCGTGGGAAACGGGGTGTGAGGCGAAACCGTTACGCCAAGATGCACCTCTAGGCTGAGTATTGGAAGGCTGAGGAACACGAACCGATTAATCCGTATCTATGGGCTGAAATGTCGCCTCCACCTACACGGTTTAACAGGTGGAATACAGATGAGGAATTGAGGCAGCTTATTTCTTCACTTTCTATTGTACATGTAGGGCAATAGAGACGGGCTTTGAAAAGAGCGTAGTTAAATCAAAGCATCTGTATCAACTTGCAGAAAGCAAGGCTAAAGACTGCGATCGGCAGCCTAACCAATACGCTTGAGTCCAGCATGTGGACTGGGGAAGGTCTATTTAGATGCTAAGGGAGTGTGACCCCGATGATAAATAGATTGGCGGAGTTTTCGTAGTAGTCTGAGATGGGGAAACCCCATTACAGGGCGAAGGGAAACAGTTTAAGAAATTTGCTTGGCAAATTATCTGACTTTAGAGAGGTGAAGACCTTTGATAATCAGCGAAATGCAAAACAAAATTGCAACGTGGGCTGAAGCGGATGGTCAGCGTAAATTTGATCGTTTGTTACGACTCATTACTAACCGGTCTTGGTTGCTTGAAGCAGCTCGCATTACACTTGCATCTAGCGGTGCTAAAACAGCTGGAATTGATGGAGTAAACAAAGCCATGCTGGAAGGTCACCTTGATCAACACTTGGAGCAGATTCGGCTACAACTGTTATCAGGAGATTACAGACCATCACCAGCAAGACGAGTATATATTCCTAAACCGAATGGTAAGCAAAGACCGTTAGGTATTCCGACATTAACTGACCGAATTGTGCAGCGAGCGATGCTGATGGTTATGGAGCCTATATGGGAAAGTGATTTTCATCGCTCCTCCTATGGATTCAGGCCGGAACGCAGCGTTCACCATGCGATTAGGACGGTGAAATTTCAGTTACAAGATAGTAATTACACAGCAGGTCGCTGGGTCATCGAAGGTGATCTAGCAAGCTACTTTGATACAGTGCATCACAAACTGTTACTGAAATATGTACGGAAAAGAATCTGCGATCAACGATTCCTAGCTCTGCTTTGGCAGTTCATTAAAGCTGGCCACATTGATCAAGGTCTCTTTTGCGCTTCAAGTGAAGGGGTTCCGCAAGGCGGTGTGATCACGCCATAGACACAAAAGAGAACTTTGAATTTGACAGGCAAATTTCATTCTGTCGATCAACTTCATTGATTGACATGAGGCGTAAAAGGTAATAAATATATGTCTCATGACGCGATCCTCAAACACCGACAAAACTCACCGGCTGAATGCCGCATTCGACTTGCTGGCAAAGGGTTATACCTTAGCAGATGCTGCAGAGGCATTGACCCAAAAATTTGGGTTGTCACGCCGTCAGGCTTATCGCTACCTTCAGGAAGCGCAGGATATAGATGGTCCCATTTTGGTGGTTTCACCCTCAATCCCGATCACAATAAAAATGCAAGCGGATATCGTGAAACGGCTTCGGTGGCATGCGCAGACCAGCGGCATGACGATAGGCGAAATTGTGGCACAAGCCATCGTCAGTTTTCTCGACAAGCTGCACCGCCATGGCTAATCGCCCTCGGCGAAGTCATGATATTGAGTTGGAATATAGTTTTGATCGTCTACAAGCCACAAAGTTGGAGCAAGCATTTGCTATTCTGGTTCCTAACCGTGAACGCCGTATTGATGAATCCACAGGACTAAAAGGGGAAAGCCATGAAAATAGCCGCCATTTATGCCCGCGTCTCTTCGGATCAACAGAAGGAAGAGAAGACCATAGCCAGTCAGACGGCGGTGCTGATAGAGTTTGCTCGCCAAGAAAATTACCAAGTGCCAGATGAATGGATTTTCGAAGATGAAGGTTATAGTGGGGCCAATTTAATCAGACCAGGGCTTGAGCGAATCAGAGATTTAGCCGCAGAAGGTTATATTCAAGCGGTTCTTGCGCTATCCCCAGATCGATTGAGCCGCAAATACGCGTACCAGGTTTTGCTGACTGAAGAACTGGCGCGGCACGGTGTCGAGGTGGTGTTCATCAAAGCACCACACTCAGGTACCCCAGAAGATCAATTGCTGATACAGTTTCAGGGAATGATTGCCGAATACGAGCGGGCGCAAATTCTGGAACGCTCAAGGCGCGGTAAACGGCATCGGGCAAAACAAGGTGAAGTCAGCGTATTGAGTGGCGCCCCCTATGGCTATCAATATATCCGCAAAACTGATGTAGCGGCTGCCTACTATGAAATTATCGAATGCGAAGCGGATGTCGTGCGCAAAATCTTCAATCTGTATACGGTGGAAGGACTAAGTATTGGCGCGATTACTCGCCAGTTAACCGAGTTAGGTGTGCCCACTCGGAAACAAAAACCCCGCTGGGAGCGTTCAGTAATCTGGGCAATACTGCGTAATCCTGCTTACCAAGGCCGCGCCTATTTTGGCAAAACTGCTATTACGGCACGTCAGCGTATCACTCGGCCACTTCGGTTACGTGGTGGCATATCGTCTCGTAATAGTTCAAACTATGAGCGACCACATAGCGAATGGATAGAAATTCCGGTACCCGCTTTGGTAAGTGAGGAAACCTTCGCCTTGGCACAGGAAAAACTGACGTATAATAAACAGTATGGACCGCGACGTACCATCGAACCCAGTATTCTCCAGGGGTTGCTACATTGTCGCCAGTGTAGCTATGCCCTCTATCGAAATTCGTCACGAACATCGGCGCGTAAAATTTACTACTACCGTTGCACGGGTTCTGACGCTTATCGTCATGGAGGGAAAGCCCTCTGTGATGAAAAACCTATTCGCCAGGATTTACTGGATGAATTGGTTTGGAACGAAATTCTGCGCCTACTTGAGAGCCCCACACTGATTCAAATCGAGTTGAATCGCCGACTGGAAGCGGCCCGAGATTCTAGCCCAATCAAACGCCGTCTAGAAACGCTGAACCGCGATTTGATTCGGGTACGCAAAAGTATGGAGAGATTACTGACAGCTTATCAGGAAGAGTTGCTTTCGATTGATGAACTTCGAGTCAGAATGCCGCCATTACGGCAACGAGAACAGGCCATGCAGGCAGAACTCCAAGCAATCACACACCAAACGGCGGATAAGGCAGCTTATTTACGGCTTGCCGAAACCCTTACGGCTTTTCTGGAACGCATGCGCTCAAATGCCGATACTCTCGGCATTGATCAGCGCCAAAAGATCATGAGGTTGCTGGTCAAAGAAGTCATTGTGGGAAAAGAGTTGATTACGATTAAACATTCGATACCGAGACAAATGGCGCCGACTGGAGGTAATTCGCAATCGTCGATACCAGCTAGCGAGCAAAATCAGACGCCGAGTGAAAAATATTCTCTTTTGTGTAAGGGGAGTGGTATCGCCGTTGCTATCCAATATTATGCTCAACGAGTTTGATCAATGGTTGGATACAAAATACCTAAACAATAAAGCTCGAAAAGATCGATGGTCTTGGAATCACAGTATTGATAGTAAACGACCTATTGCGATGCTAGAAAACAGGCAATGGCGTCCTGCCATTAGTTATTGTCGCTACGCAGATGACTTTGTTGTTATTGTTAAAGGCACAAAAGCCCAAGCGGAAGCCCTGCGTGAAGAATGTCGAAGCTTCTTAGAGGACGAACTGAAATTAACACTCAATATGGACAAAACCCATGTAACACATGTTGATGACGGTTTTGTTTTTCTAGGACATAGGATTATTCGTAAACGTGGAAGTCTTGGTAATAAGCGGATAGTAACAACAATACCTAAAGATAAATTCAAACACTTTGCTGCAAAGTTAGTGATTGAGTTATCCAGTAACTATAGTGAAAATAAAATAGATCTCATTGTTCGTCTAAACCGGAAATTATCGGGATGGGCAAATTTCTATCAATTTACTGACTATACAGCGGTCATGTTTGGAAAACTAGATCAGATAATGTTCTGGAAGATCGGATATTGGCTAGCCAGAAAGTTTCGCACGTCAATCAAATTATTGATGAAGCAATGGTTTCGGAGACCTGAGGCAGGTAAAGCGAAAACCTGGGTCTTGTATGGTCGTAATGGTAAA
>Ga0208514_100419_pt1 | contig 24502 bp, 26 predicted proteins | sample LakWasMet70_HOW9_2_FD_183900 | JGI IMG/M metagenome (GOLD analysis project Ga0208514, IMG submission 183900) | Freshwater sediment methanotrophic microbial communities from Lake Washington under simulated oxygen tension - Sediment Metagenome... | ecosystem: Environmental > Aquatic > Freshwater >...
GCCCTCGGCTTTGTCATAGGGTTTCTCGGTTGGAGGGGTTTCTATTTGCACGGCTTTTCTTTCAGCTGGAAGTGGATGCGGTAGAGGGTTTGGGGGCGCTCCGAGGAGACCGGTGCGGGTGTTCTGCTCCGTATCCCCCGCGACGGCCTAGGGCCGTCAGCTCCTCCTTGACCTGCGCAGAACACCCACACCGGCCTCCTCTGCGAGTTACGGAAACGCGTACGGACACACGTACAGACACACAGCACCACTGTTGGCTGACTACACAGCCGATCAGAGCGGGATGGCATGGCACTCGGCGCAGCGGCATCAAGGAGGAGCCAGCGGCCCTAGGCCGCTGCGGGGGACAGCCGCGTAGTCGAGTGCCTTGCCAGCCCGCTCCCGCCAACCAAGTAGTGCACCCGGTATCCGGTATGTGGTTTGCCCTCTTCAAACACCAGATCATCTGGAACCACCCGAAGTACAAGGCAACGCCACCCACTGCCCATCAATGGTGTGGATGGCAATGCGTTGATCGAACACGTCCACCAGCGCCCGGTGGGTTGCCGGGTCCGCACTGGCGCCGTGGTGGGTGACCTGGCCCTTCGCCATGACCACCACACGGTCGGCATGCAGCGCCATGCTGATTTCGTGCAGCACGCTGACAACCGTGCTGCCCTGCGCCACCAGCGCCTGCACCACGGCCAGCCAGTCGGACTGGTGCGGCGGGTCCAGGTTGGCAAGCGGTTCGTCCATCAGCAGCACCTGGGCCTGCACGGCCAAGGCGCGGGCCAACAGCACGCGCTGGCGCTCGCCGCCGGACATCTGGCCCAGCGAACGGCAGCGCCAGTCCCAGGCCTGGGTGGCGCGCAGGGCTTGCTCGACTGCGGCGTGATCGGCCGCGCTGGGCGGGGCCAACCACGCCTGGTGCGGCAGACGGCCCAGCATGGCCACGTCCCACACCGTCAGGTCATCGGCCGAGGTTTCGTTCTGGCCCAGCCAGGCCAGCTGGCGCGAGCGCACGCGGTGCGGCAGGTCGTGGATGGGATGGCCCAGCAGCGACACCGTGCCGGTGTGCGGCAGCACGCCGGCCAGCACCTTGAGCAGAGTCGACTTGCCGGCCCCGTTGGGACCGACGATGCTGGTCCATTGACCGGCAACCAGACCCAGGGAGACACCGTGCAGCACGGCGGTCTTGCCCGCGCCGCTGCCCAGCGATGCGCGAACGGCGTCGGCCTGCAAGGCAATGCCGGAATGTGCAGCAGTCGTCATGTCGCAGCCCCCGTTCTGGCCGGGCCGCGGTGCATCAGCCACAGCAGGTAGCCACCACCCAGCACGGCGGTCAGCACGCCCACGGGCAGTTCCTGCGGCGCAATCAGTCCGCGGGCCAGGATGTCGGCGGCCAACAGCAGCACGCCACCCACCAGGCTGGCCAGCAGCATCAGGGGGCCGTGCGTGGTTTTGACGACCGAGCGCACCAGGTGGGGCGCGGCTAGGCCGACAAAGGCGATCAATCCGGTCTGCGCCACCGCCGTACCGGTGGCCAGCGCCAGCACCGCCACCAGCGCCGCGCGCATGGGCGCCACCGGCAGGCCCAGACTCAGGGCTGTTGCATCGCCCAGGCTCAGGCCGTCCAGCACCCGCGCCAGCAGCCAGGCGGCCACTGCACACACCAGCCAGACCAGCGCCATCAGGCCCACGGCGGTCCAGCCGACAAAGGCCGTCGATCCCAGCATGAAGGCCTGCATGGCCTGCAGGGAATCTGGTGACAGCAGCAGCACCAGGTGCGTCATGGCGCCCAGCACCACGCCCACCACCACACCGGCCAGCAACAGCCGCAGCGTGTGGCCCACGCCACTGGACAGCGCCAGCGTCAGGAGCACGGCCAGCACGGCACCGACAAACGCGGCCCCGGTCAGGCCCAGGCGCACCAGCAGGTTGCTGGAGAACACGCTCACCGCCACGCCGCTTTGCATCATGCTGCCACCCAGCATGCCGGCGCTACCGCCCAGCACCGCCAGCACCAAGGCCACGCCCAGCGAGGCGCCCGCCGCGCTGCCCAGCAAATAGGGGTCGGCCAGCGGGTTGCGAAACACCCCCTGCGCCACGGCACCCGCCAGGCCCAGCAGGGCACCGGCGGCCCAGGCGCCCAGCGTGCGCGGCAGGCGGATCTCCCAGACGATTTGCCGTGCCAGGACCGTGCCCTGCGGGTCCAGCTCAGGGCTCAGCAGCGGGCGCAGGACGTTCTCAAAGCCCACGCTGCCCACGCAAATGCCCAGCACGGCCAGGCCCAACGCGCCCAGCACGCAGGCCAACACCATCCAGGCGACGCGGCCTTGCATCATGGCCGAGCCTTGGCGGGTGCGGGATGGGCGTCCGCGTTCGGCGATTTGGTTTCAAGGCACTTGGCCATCAGGCGGGCGGCCTCGGCCATGCGCGGTCCGGGACGCACCAGCATGTCGGCCTCATCCGACGGAAACAGGCATACGCGTTGCTCGCGCAGGGCCCGCAGGCTCTGCCAGCCGGGGCGGGTCTGCAAGCCATCGGCGCTGCGCTGACCGATCATGATGATGTCCGGGTTGGCGCGCACGATGAATTCGGGGTTGAGCTTGGGAAACGGCCCCAGCGCGGCGGGCACGATGTTCCTGGCCCCCAGGCGGGTCAGCGTCTCGCCCATGAAGGACGATTCACTGGCCGCATACGGCCCCTGGTTCACTTCAAAGTACACCCGGGCGCCACGCGCATTGGGCGCAATGGACTGGGCGGCGGCCGACACACCGGCATCAATCGCGCGCCAGATACGCTGGGCGTCCGCCACTTCCAGCAGTTGACCAATCTTCAGCATGACGCGCTGCACGTCGGCATGGGTCTTGGGCTCCAGGGCCACCACCTTGACGCCCAGCGCCTCCAACCGCTCACCCACGCGCGACGACTTGGCCATCAACACCACGTCGGGCCGCAGCGCCACAATGGCTTCCACATTGGGGTCAAGTCCGCCGCCGACTTGGGGTAGCTTCTGCACGCTGGCCGGAAAATTGGAATAGCGATCCACCCCGACCAGGCGCGCACAATGGCCCAACTCACACACGGTCTCGGTCAGCGAGGGCAGTATGCTGACGATGCGTTGCGGCACCGCGGGCAGCGTGACGCTGACGCCCCGGTCGTCGACGATTTGAACCGCGTGCGCGGCCACACTACAGGACAGCGCGCACACCAGACCGAACCCGGCGACAAGCGGCAGCAGCGAAATAGATTTGCAGGTCATACCGTATCCTTCAAAACCAGCGGCAAACCAGCCGCCATCAGGGTCACACGCTGGCAGGCGGCGGCCACGTCCTGGTTCAGGCTTCCGAGCGCGTCGACAAAGGCGCGCACCTCGCGCCCCATGGGGATCACACCCAGACCGATCTCGTTGCCGACCAGCACCACCGGACCGGGTGCGGCAGCAATTGCTCCTAAAAGCATAGCTGTCTGAGCTTTTTCCACGGGGGCTGGCGGCCTGTGCGGCTGGACATTTTGCTCCGTGTCCCCCGCCCGCTGCGCGGGCTCCTCCTTGACCTGCGCAAAATGCCCAACCGCACAGGCCTCCGTGGGCGTGCCGTGATCTCGGACAACCGGCATGCGCAGGTTGGTTAGCCACAGGGTGAGGCAGTCCACGACCACTAGCGTGTCATGCCGGCTGTGCTGGGCCAGGGCTTCTGCCAAAGCCAAAGGTTCTTCCACCGTGGCCATGCCGGGCACACGTTGCGCCCGGTCGACCTGGTGGCGTTGGATGCGTTCGCGCATCTCATCATCCCAGGGCTGGCCGGTGGCGATCAGCACGGCGCGGTGTGCGTCCGACTGGTCCAGCCAGACCCGGGCCAGCGCCTCGGCACGGCGCGACTTGCCGCTCTTCTGGCCACCCAGAATCAACTCGCTGCGGGCCAGCGTCAAAGGCTTGGGGTTCATCGCCGTATTCATGCTGTAAATGCTCCCGCTTGGCCAGCATCCATCCACCGCAGAACGATGGCGTGCATCTTGGCCACGCCGTCGGTCAGCGCCGCCGGGCCGGGTTGCAGGATGTCGGGGGATTTGATTTCAAACAACTGGGCGTGGCGTACGGCGTTCACTGCACCCCAGCCTTCGCGTGCCGCGACGTTCTCGGCACGGAATTTCTTGCCGCACCACGAGCCCAGAATGATGTCCGGGTTGCGCCGAGCTATCTCCGCACCATCGGCAATGATGCGGTTCTTGCCCAGAGACTCGCGCGCCAGCTCGGGGAAGCAGTCATCGCCCCCGGCAATGGCCAGCAGCTCGGAGACCCAGCGGATGGCGCTGATGTGGGGCGTGTCCCACTCCTCAAAAAATACCCGAGGGCGGCGCGCACCGGCGGCAACCCGCGCCGCCACCGCCGCTTGCATGGCCCGCAGTTCGACCTGCATCTTCTCAATGCGCTGCAGACCCTGCACCGCTTCACCGACCATGGCCGCGACCTGGTACAGCATGGAAAAAATCTCCGCCACGCTGCGCTGGTTGAAGATGGTGACCTGCACGCCGCGCCGCACCAGCTCGGCGGCGATGTCGGCCTGCAGGTCGGAAAAGCCCAGCACGCAGTCGGGCTGCAGGTCCATGATCTTGTCGATCTTGGCACTCAGAAAGGCACTGACCCTGGGCTTTTCGTCGCGCGCGCGCTTGGGCCGCACGGTGTAGCCCGAGATACCGACGATGCGTTCTTCCTGGCCGAGCAGGTACAACCACTCCGTCGTCTCCTCCGTCAGGCAGACGATACGCTGGGGACCGTGCGGAAAGTCAAGCACCTACATCGTCCAGTTCACGGACACAAACGCATTGCGACCCGGCATGGAGAATCCATTGGCCAGGTTGTACTGCGCGTCCGTCAGGTTGTTGATGCGCGCCAGCAGTGCAACATGTTTCTGCAGCTTCCAGTTGACACCCAGGTTCATCAGGGTGTAGCCGGGCAACAGGTCGCGCCCGGTGAAGGTCAGGTTGTTGTCCTCGCGGTCGCCGGACACCTTGAGCTCGCCAAACACATTGAAGCTACCCAATTGGTAGGTGACCCGAGCATTGAAGACGTTGCGCGCAATGCGCACCAGGCGCAGGTCGTTGGAAGCCGGGTTGGTCGAGTAGGACCGGGGATCGGCGTAGTCGTAGGACAGACTGTAAGTCGTGTCGCCCGCCTGCACATCGCCCGTCAGCGTGACGCCACGCAGCACCGCCAGGGAACTCTGCACATTGGTGGTCGGGATGATGAATCCCTGGATGTCGTTGTGGTAGACCACGGCGCCCATGGACACATCGCCCGAGCGGTACTTCAGCCCCAGCTCGGTGGCGCGGTTCTTCTGGGGCACCAGGGCCGTATTGCCAAAGCCGGGGTAGTAGAGTTGGTTGAAGCTTGGCGCCTGGAAACTGGTGCCCAGGCTGGCCACGGCGCGCAGGCTGTCGGTCATGCGGTAACCGCCCGACACCGCCCAGTTGTTGAAGTTGCCAAACTGCGAGTTCTCGTCATTGCGGGCCACCAGCAGCGCGTTCCACAGCGGGCGGTTCAGCGCGTACGACGCCAACGCGCTGCGCACGTCGCGGCTGGTCACGGTGTAGGCGGTGGAGCTGTCCACGGTTTCATTGCGGCTCTCGAGCATCAGGGACAGGATGTCCTTGTCCAGCGTGATGTCGTTCTGCCAGGTGGCCTGGCGGCGGCTGGTGTTGAACTGGGTGGTGCCGCCGTTGGCACCGTCGGTGGTGCGGAAATAGTCACCCAGTGATTGCTCGTTGCTGGCGCCGGCCGTCAGCGTGGAATGCCACTGCGGCAGCCACTGCGCGTCCCACTGCAGGGTCGCGTGGCCCAGGCCGGTCTTGCCGCGGGCGTCGGATGTCAGGCGGTTCAGGCCCAGCGGATTGGGAAAAGGTGTGGAGTCAAACCGGTAGCTGGTGTCGCTGCGCAACAGACTCAGGCGCAGGCCATGCGCACGGTTGATGTGTGCCGACAGGCGGAAATCTGCGCTGCTGGCGTCGAACCCGTCCTCGTCGGCGTTGTAGCTGCCAGAGGCGGGATTGGAAACCGCGCTGATGCCCGACGCCTTCTCGCGCGCGACGCCAAAGCTGTAGCCCATCACACCGCTGCTGCCACTCAAGTGGGCGCCGGCTTGCTGTTGACCATCGGAGCCAAGGCCCGCACTGGCGCCCAGCTCCAGTGCCTGGCTGGCCTCGCGGGTGAAGATCTGGATCACGCCGCCCACCGCATCCGGGCCATACAGAGCGGACGCCGCACCGCGCAAAATTTCAATGCGCTCGATGCGTGACAGCGGCAGATTCTCCAGTGAGCCGCCACCCGATGTGGCCGAGCCGACGCGCACGCCGTCGATCAGCACCAGGGTCTGGGATGTGACCGCGCCCCGCAAGAACAGGCTGGTCGTGGAACGGTAACTACCGCTGCTGGCGATCTGGACGCCGGGCAACTGGGCCAGAAGGTCGCGGACCGAGGACTGGCCAGCCAGCTCCAGCGTGGCGCGGTCGATCACGGACACATCGGCCAGCACGTCGGTCACCGGGGTGGCCACACGGGAAGCGGTGACGATTTTTTCAGGGAGTTGCAGTTGCGATTGGGCGTGGGCCGACAAAGCGGCGCCCAAGGCCACGGACAGCGTAGCAAAGCGCGCACGGGTAGTGCAGTTTTTCATAGAGAGGAGACCATCAACAAAAAGCCCTCGCCGTCTTCCCCGACAGCGCATGGGCATCACGGATGCACGACTGGCGTGCAACCACCGTGTTGGCCGGTATCCGGGCTGGTGGAGCAACTCCCATCGCCTTCCCACACGCTTGTTCAAGGCGTCCAGTGGCTGTTGATGGGAGCGGAATCGCGAAACGATTCGTCCACTTACCGTTGCGGGGGCAGCGCAGGTTAGGCGAGTGCTGTGACCAGCTTGCCCTCCTGCTTCCCGTTGAACTGCTGCGTGTGAACCACGCCGCGAGAACCAACGCAGGAATTTTACGTCAAGTTCCTTGCCCTAACCCTACAATGTGCAGTCTATGGCGAACCAGAACCACATCGACCAAATTGCCGAGCGCGTTGAGCGCCTGCTGGTGCGTTACGGTGAGTTGCAGCGCACCAATGTGCTGCTCACCCAGCAGGTAGAAACGCTGACCCAGGAGCGGGACTCCCTGAAGTCGCGCCTGAACGCGGCGCGCTCCCGGGTGGATGCCTTGCTTGAACGACTTCCGGATGCGCCTGCCGTGCAAAAAGACCCATCATGAAACAGCTTGAAGTTCAAATCATGGGGCAAACCTATCTGCTGGGTTGCCCCGAAGGCGGAGACGCCCGCCTGCTCGAAGCAGTGGAACGTGTCGACACCGCGATGTGCAAGATCCGCGACGCGGGCAAGGTCCGTGCGCGCGACCGCATTGCCGTGCTGGCCGCCTTGAACCTGGCGTTTGACGTCACCGACCGTGCGCCTGCCGCAGCCAGCACCAGTGCTGCACCCGCCGTCCAGGCACAGACCGACGTCCAGGACCAGCCTGCGGCGGTGACCCCGGACGCAACCGACTCCAACGTGCTGCTGATTTCCCTGCTGGAGCGCCTGGATGAGGCGCTTAGCGAAGACGGACGCCTAATTTAGTCCGTCTGGCCCGGCAACGTTGGGCCTACAATCAACACCGTCTGCAGTGCTCGCCGGGCTTTATATTTCCTTGAACCAATGCTCATAGAGCCCGGGCTTGGAACATTGCCCTGCTAGCGTGATCATCTCGCGTTAGATGAACCCAAAGCTGGCGCTGACCTCGCCCACCTGAACCCCGGTTCAGGATGCCGGCCCAGTGGCATTTGCAGACACCCTCCACGCCCCTCTCCACACCGCGCAATGCTCGATCCCCTGCTGATAGTTGAACTGGCCACCCTGGGCCTGGCCACCGGTTTTCTGGCGGGTCTGCTGGGCATTGGCGGGGGCATGCTGATCGGCCCCTTCATGACCATCATCCTGTCGGCACTGGGCGTCAGTGCCGATCTGGCTGTCAAGATGGCGATCGCCACGTCGATGGCAACCATCATGTTCACGTCCATCTCCAGCGTGCGCGCCCACCACAAGCGCGGTGCGGTGCGCTGGGATATCGCCCGGGGCCTGGCACCGGGGATCGTCATCGGCGGTGCCATCGCCAGCGCCGGCGTATTTGCCCTGCTCAAGGGCACGGCCCTGGCGATCTTCTTTGCAGCGTTTGTAGGGTTTTCCGCCACCCAGATGTTTCTGGACAAAAAGCCCAAGCCCAGTCGCCAGATGCCGGGCACTGCGGGTCAACTGGCGGCGGGCAGCGTGATCGGATTCCTATCCGGCTTGGTCGGCGCAGGTGGTGGGTTTATCAGCGTGCCCTTCATGGTGGCGCACAACGTGGCCATCCTCAACGCCGTGGCCACCAGCGCGGCGCTGGGCTTCCCGATTGCGCTGGCCAACACGGTGGGGTATGTCATCAGCGGCGCTGCCTTGCCCGACCTGCCCCCCCACTCCCTGGGCTATGTGTGGTTACCGGCGCTGGCCGTGATTGCCAGCTGCAGCGTATTCACGGCACCGCTGGGAGCCAGGATGGCGCACCGCCTGCCCGTGGCCAAATTGAAGAAGATTTTTGCCGTCGTGCTGTACGGCCTGGCCAGCTACATGCTCTGGAAAGGTTTGCAGGGCTAGTTGCCCAGCGGCGGAGCGTGGGGGTCACAATTTCCCGCCGGGCCGCCCCTAGGGAAATTCGCCCCCTCGGGGGGCAGCGACCCGCGCAGCGGTGGAGCGTGGGGGCTACCCTCTAGGCAGGGTCGCGTACAGTTTCTCGAAGTCTTCTGCCGCCAGACCCGGCGAACACAAAAACCCCTGAAATGCTTCGCAGTGCAGTCCTTGCAGAAAGTCGCGTTGCGCATCGGTCTCAACGCCTTCAGCCACCACGGACAGCTTGAGAGCCTGCGCCATCGCGATGGTGGCACCGACAATCGCCCGGTCGCCTTCATCCGCAGGCAAACCCATGACAAAGGCCCGGTCGATCTTCAGCTTGGAAATGGGAAATTTCTTCAGGTAGGCCAGGCTGGAGTATCCGGTGCCAAAGTCGTCAATCGCCAGGCTCACGCCCAAGGCCGCCAGTGCGTGCAGGCGGGCCAGGGTTTCATTGATGTCCTTGATCAGGATGGACTCCGTCAGCTCCAGCTCCAGCAAAGACGGGTCCAGCCCCGCGTCGCCGATGGCGCTGGCGACACGTTCGACAAAATCACCCTGCTGAAACTGCAGTGCCGAGACGTTGACCGACACCACCACCGGCTGACCCGCCGTCTGCCAGACCACGGCCTGGCGGACCGCCTCGTTCATCACCCAATTGCCAATGGTGATGATGAACCCTGACTCTTCGGCCAGCGGAATAAACGTGGCGGGCGACACATTGCCCAGCTCGGCATCGCGCCAGCGGATCAGTGCCTCCACCCCCAGCAGGCGCCCGTCACACAATGCGATCTGCGGCTGGTAGTGCAATCGGAACAAGCCCTGCTCCATCGCCAGCCGCATCGCATGGTCCATCTTGACCCGTGACAGCAGGTCCACGTTCATCTGCGGCTGGTAGAAACGGAAATTGCCGCGCCCGCGCTCCTTGACCCGAAACATGGCGGTATCGGCGCACTGGATCAGCGTGTCCAGCGTGCGGCCATCTTCCGGGTACATGGCCACGCCAATACTGCAACCCAGTGAAAAGTTGACGGCATCGAGCACGAAGGCCTGGCCCAGTTTTTCCAGGATGCGACGGGCCACAATTTCGGCACCAAAGGCATCGGCTTCCTGCAGGAACGCAATGAATTCATCGCCGCCCACCCGGCACAGCGTATCGACCTCCCGCAGGGTCTGCTGGATGCGCGAAGAGGCCTCTATCAACACCCGGTCACCAAAAGCATGGCCCAGGGAATCGTTGATGTTCTTGAATCGGTCCAGGTCAATGAACATCACGGCAAAGGTTGACCCGTTGCGCTGGGCTGCGCGCAACGCCACGGCTACCCGCTGGCCCAACAACAGGCGATTGGGCAGGCCTGTCAGCACATCGGTGTAGGCCAGGGCCTCGATGCGCTTTTGTGCGTCCAGGCGTTCTGTCAGATCGCGAAACGAGTACACCCGTCCGAGCACGGTGCCGCGGCTGATCTGCGGCAGCGTGACGCGCTCCAGCATACGCCCCGAACGCAGCAGCAGCACGTCAGTGCACTCCATCTTGGGGTCTTCGGCAATCACGTGCAAGCGATCCTGGTAGGCCGCCTCGTCTTGCACGCAGGCCGTCATATGGGCAAACAATACCGCGTCGTCACGGCTTTCCAGCAGGTCCGTGGGAATGTTCCATAGCTCGACAAATCGCCGGTTGTAGTGCCGCACCACGCCCGCCACGTCGACGACCAGAACGCCGTCGCCGGTGGACTCCAGTGTGGCCCGCAGTTCGGCCATGCGGGTTTCCAGTTGCGCTTCCGCATGGCGCTGCTGTCGCAGGTCGCGCAGCCCCACCAGGTACACCGGTTCCTGGGGGTTGAGCCAGACACGGCTGACCTTGCGCTCCACCGGTATAGCGACGCCATCCGCACAGCGCAACAGGGATTCCGACAGGATGTTGTCGGCCAACCCGGCGGCCACGTCTTCCCAGAAAAACAGGTCCTCCGGCGAACTGGTCATTTCGACCACAGGTTTGTTCAGAAAATCAGCAGGGTCCAGACCCACGAGACTGGCAAACACCTGGTTGGCTGCGCAGATGCGCAGGGTCGTGGGGTCTACCAGGCAGACCGCCTCGATCATCGCATCCAGCAGGGGTCCGCAGCTCTCTGGGGTCATGCAAGCGCGCCCATCTGCGAGTCCACCAGCCGTTCATAGAAATAGCTGACCCGCTGGCGCGGGGCTAAAAAGTCCATGGCTGCACTGGGCAGCCCGGCGGGCTTGAGACTGCGACGGATGCCGACCTGGGGCGTGTGCTCCAGATCAAGAATAAGGGCTTCGTGTTTGGACACACCCGATTCGTGCACGATGACACGGGGTTTCAAGGGCCGCGAGGAGTTGACCGACACCACCATCGCATAACGGTCGTCGATCAGCTGCACTACCGACCCGGGCGGGTAGACACCCATCATGCGGATGAACGCACTCAGTGCGGTCGAGTCAAAACGCGTCTTCAACTGGGCGAAGATCAGGGAGAGCGACTCATGGGGTGTCATGGCTGCGGCCGGGCGTGTGGGATTGCACAGGTTGTCGTAGCGGTTCACCAGCGCGAGGATGCGGGCACCGACCACCATGGACTCACCCTTGGCCCGCAACGGGAAACCGCTGCCATCGGCCAGTTCGTGGTGCTGCGCGATCGCCATCAAGGCGCCTTTGGGCAGCTCCATGGCTCGCCCAACCTGCACGCTCTGCGCCACATGCTCCTGGTACAGCTTGTACTCCGCGGTGGAGAAATTCTCTTCCAGCCAGCGCACCCGATCGGGCAACTGCGCCTTGCCCACATCGTGCAGAAACGCGGCCATGCCCAGTTCCACCAGCTCGGACTCCTGCAGACCCATGGCCTTGCCCAGCAGCAGCGACACCACGGTGACATTGACCGGGTGCATGGAGGACTTGTCGCCCGCGGCCTCGGTCAACAGCCGGATGGCGGATTCGCCTTCCATCAGCATTTCACCGACAAATCCGCTGACCATGGCGTGGCAGTGCTCGGCTGCAGCCTTGGGATGTGAGGGAATCAGCTCCAGCGTCTTGCGGTACTGCCGCACGGCCTCGCCAAATCGGCGCTCGCACACAACCAGCGTGCGTTGTTGTAAAGACAGTTGTTCCGCGCGCTCCTTGCGCTGCAAGGCTTCGCGCTGCGCAGCCTGGGCACGCGCCTGCGCGCGCTCCTGAGCCAATGCATCCGCTTGCGGGCTGGCAGCGGGGGCCACCTCTGAAGGATCCGGATCACTCCTGGCGGTGTTGACGCGCACCTGGTCCAGGCCCAGACTGCGAATGGTGTCAATCTGCTTGCTCGAAGAAATCTTGAAACTACCAGTGGGAAATGGATGGGCCAGCCAACCGACATCCAGTTCCACGAACATGCCAATCCTCAGCGAATTACTGTCTACCATCACGACACTATCGTCTTTTTCCTTCATGGGCTTTCTTTCTTCGATTCACACAACCCACCGCTACACACTAGCGCCTCCAACCTGGCTTGACGCAAGCATACCGCAGGATTTTGACTGTTCAGTCAAGATGTTACGCAATTTATATGCCCGCTGACTCCCATAAACAAGTTAGTTTCGGCACAAAAAAACCTGCCGAAGCAGGTTTTTTTGTAACAAGGTGACGAAGCGCCGTCACCGGGGTCTTAACCCATGTGCAAGCCACCGTTGACGGAGAACTCGGCACCGGTTGCATAACCACCTTCATCCGACGCCAACCACGCAATGATGGAAGCAATCTCGCCGGGCTCACCCAGGCGCTTGACAGGCACTGTTGCGATGATTTTATCCAACACTTCCTGGCGAATGGCCTTGACCATATCCGTGCCGATATAACCGGGGCTCACGGTGTTGACCGTCACGCCCTTGGTCGCCATTTCCTGCGCTAACGCCATCGAAAAACCATGCATACCGGCCTTGGCGGCCGAATAGTTGGTCTGCCCTGCCTGGCCCTTGACGCCGTTAACCGATGAGATGTTGATGATGCGGCCCCAACCCTTTTCCACCATGTCACCGACCACTTGCTTGGTCACGTTGAACATACTGTTCAGGTTGGTTTCGATCACGGCATCCCAGTCTTCGCGGGTCATCTTCAGGAACATACGGTCCTTGGTGATGCCGGCGTTGTTGACCAGCACGTCGATGCTGCCGTGTTCGGCCTTGCTCTTGGAAAAGGCTTCCACGGTGGAGTCCCAATTGCCCACATTGCCCACGGATGCATGAAACGTGAAGCCCAGTGCGGCCTGCTCGGCAATCCATTTGGCGTGGTCACGGGTCGGGCCGCAACCGGCGATGACCTTGAAACCTTCTTTGTGCAGACGCTGGCAGATGGCGGTACCGATGCCACCCATGCCGCCGGTCACATATGCTACTTTTTGACTCATTTTTCTCTCCTCTTTGGTTTTACACGCTACAAAATCAGTTTGACTATCGCTCAATGGTCAGGGCCACGCCCATGCCGCCACCGATGCACAGGCTGGCAATGCCCTTCTTGGCGCCACGGCGCTGCATTTCGTGCAGCAGCGTGACCAGGATACGGCAACCGGACGCGCCGATGGGGTGACCAATCGCAATGGCGCCGCCATTGACGTTGACCTTGGAAGTATCCCAGCCCATCTCGTTGTTGACGGCGCAGGCCTGGGCTGCAAAGGCTTCATTGATTTCCAACAGGTCCAGATCCTGTGGCTTCCAGCCGGCGCGCTCCAGCGCCTTGCGGGATGCGGACACCGGGCCCATGCCCATCAGCGCGGGATCAAGCCCACTGGTGGCAAAGCTGGCGATACGCCCCATAGGCGTCAAGCCCAGGGCGGCCGCCTTCTTGGCGGTCATCACCATCACCGCGGCGGCGCCGTCGTTGATGCCCGAGGCGTTGCCGGCGGTCACGCCACCGGCCTTGTCAAACGCGGGGCGCAGACCGGCCAGAGCTTCGGCATTGGACTTGCGGTTGATGAACTCATCGGCTGCGAAGACGATGGGGTCGCCCTTCTTCTGGGCGATGCTGAAGGGCACGATCTCGTCGACAAACTTGCCAGCATCCTGCGCGGCAGCCGCCTTTTGCTGGCTGGCCAGCGCCAGGGCGTCCTGCATGTCGCGGGTAATGCTGTAGGCCTTGGCTACGTTCTCGGCGGTGATGCCCATGTGGTACTGGTTGTAGACGTCCCACAGGCCGTCGACGATCATGGAGTCAGTCATCTTCCAGTCGCCCATGCGCTGGCCATCGCGGCTACCCAGCAGCACGTGGGGTGCGGCGCTCATGTTTTCCTGACCACCGGCAATCACGATCTCGCTGTCACCATAGGCTACGGCTTGCGCAGCCAGCATCACGGCCTTCAAGCCCGAGCCGCAAACGGCATTGATGGTCAGTCCCGGTGTTTCCTTGGCCAGGCCGCTCTTGATGACGGACTGGCGTGCCGGGTTTTGACCCGAACCGGCAGCCAGCACCTGGCCCAAAATCACTTCATTGATCTGGTCCGCCGCCAAGCCAGTGCGGGCCAACAGCGCCTTGATGACGGCAGCGCCCAGTTCGGGCGCGGCGGTCTTGGCCAGCGTGCCGCCAAACTTGCCGACGGCGGTGCGTGCGGCTGAAACGATAACGATGTCTTCCATTTTTTCTCTTCCTTCAGTGGGTCAAAATAAGAATGATCAGGCCTTGGCCTTGACGTAGCTGCCAGGGGCCGGCTGCGTGGCCTTGTACTTGCTTTTGCCATAGGTCTTGGGTGCAGCAATCTGCTTTCCGGCGTGGCTCTTGAGCCAGGCTGCCCAGTCGGTCCACCAACTGCCGGGGTACTCGGTGGCGCCTTCGAGCCAGGCGGCTTGCGTCTTGGGCAGCTTGCCATCGGCGCGAATCCAGTGGCTGCGTTTTTTCTTCTCGGGCGGGTTGATCACACCGGCAATGTGTCCGGAGGCGCCCATGACAAAGCGCTTCTTGCCCGGCAACACCTGCGTGGAGGCATAGGCACCGCCGATGGGCACGATATGGTCTTCACGCGAGCCGTAGATGTAAACCGGCATGTCAACCTTGTTCAGGTCAACCTTCGCGCCGCAAACCGTGGCTTTGCCTGGTTTGACCAAGTTGTTTTCCAGATAGGTGTTGCGCAAGTACCAGGCGTAGTAAGGGCCAGGCAGGTTGGTGCTGTCAGAGTTCCAGTACAGCAGGTCGAACGGCGGCGGGGTTTCGCCCTTGAGGTAGTTGCCCACCACGTAGTTCCAGACCAGGTCGTTGGGGCGCAAGAAGCTGAAGGTGCTGGCCAGGTCCTGGCCCTTCATCAGACCGCCCTTGCCCATTTCCTTTTCGCGGTACTGCACGAACGCTTCGTCAATGAAGACGTCCAGAATGCCGGTGTCGGTGAAGTCCAACAGGCTGGTCAAAAACGTGGCGCTGGCCACGGGCTTCTCGCCGCGCGCGGCCAGCACGGCCAGCGCAGTGCCCAGCATGGTTCCGCCGACACAGAAGCCCAATGCGTTGATGGTTGGCGAGCCGGAAATCTCGCGGGTCACGGCAATGGCCTTGATGACGGCCTGCTCAATGTAGTCGTCCCAGGTGGCCGTGGCCATGGATGCATCGGGGTTGCGCCAGCTCACGACAAAGGTGCGGTGCCCCTGCGCCACGGCGTAGCGCACCAGCGAGTTTTCGGGCTGCAAGTCCAGAATGTAGAACTTGTTGATGCAGGGCGGCACCAGCAAGAAGGGCTTTTCATAGACCTTGGCAGTCAGCGGCTTGTATTCGATCAGCTGGAAAAATGCGTTCTCGAACACCACGGCGCCTTCGGTGGTGGCCACATTCTTGCCGACCTCGAACAGGCTTTCGTCCGTCATGGATACGTGGCCCTGGCGCAGGTCGTGCACCAGGTTTTGCATGCCCTTGGCGATGCTCTCGCCCTTGGTTTCAATGGCTTTCTTCTGCGCCTCGGCATTGAAGGCCAGGAAATTGCTGGGGGCGGCGGCGGCCATCCACTGCTCGACGGCAAAACGGATGCGGCTGCGCGTCTTGGCATCCGCCTCCACGGCATCGGCCAGGCCCATCATGGTGCGGGCATTGAGCAGGTAAACCGCAGCCGAATACGCCGCCACCGGGTTGCTGCCCCAGGCCTCGCCTGAAAAACGCTTGTCGGCCGTGCTGGGGGCGGAAAACCCGTGGCTGAACATGCCCACGGCGTCCTGCAGATACTGCTGTTGCAGGGCCTGCAACTTGTCAGGCGCAAAACGAATGTCAGGCTGTTTGGCGCCAACGCCCGGAAGGCTGCCACCAATGGCGCCCAAGTCCATACCCTGGAACGACTGCACCGCCTTACTCCAGTTTTCTGTCATGGACTGCTGAAACTGCTGAGAGGCCTGGGTCCAGAATTCGGGAGCGTTTTGCGTCACACTGTCACCTTTTCAATCGTTGGTCTTCGAGTAGGCCCTAGTATCTCAGCATACGCCCTACGATTCCCTGACATGTGGTAAATACCTCGTGACCCTATGTACATCATTCCCATAGCCTGGCTGTATGTGGCCGTCATGATGAGCGTGGCCGAAGCCACCGCCACCAACGGCTCCCTGCTCGGGGCCATCATCACACTGGTCCTGTATGGCCTGCTGCCTGTGGGGCTGATCCTGTACTTCATGGGAGCGCCCGGGCGCAAGCGCGCCATCCGGGCCCGCGAGGCGGCTCAGCTGCACGCCTCACACCCTCCAGATGCAGGCGGCCTGGCGCCCACTGACGCGGTCCCGCCGGTGGGAAAAGAACCGTAGCGGATTGCCAACAGTGCACCAGGGCGGGCTGCTGTCGTTGCCAAATACCTGCGTAACGCCCAACTGCGACAGGCGCTGGCGCGCCAGCGCTGGCAAGTCCGCCAGCCACTTGCCTCCGGGCAGCGGCAGGAAGCATTCCGAAGCCTGGGGCGAGACACGGACGAACGCATCCCGCACATCTGCGCCCACCTCAAACGCCTGCGGTCCGATGCACGGCCCCAGCCACGCTATCAATTCAATAGCTGATTGTTCATATTCCACGAGGGCTGGAGGCCTGAATCGTTCAATGGCTTGTTCCACTACGCCGACGCCAGCCACGCCCGCCAGCCCGCGCCATCCGGCGTGCACCGCGGCCACCTGGGTGCCCTGCGTATCGCACAACAGAATGGGCAGGCAGTCGGCCACCATGACAGTGCAGGCCAGGCCGCTCGCCCGCGTGCAGGCGCCGTCGGCCTGCGCACCATCGAAAATGTCCGGCGCCAGTTCCAGTATCTCGGAGCCATGGACCTGGTTCAGAAACACCGGCCGGACCGCCAGGGTCTGCTGCAGGATGGCGCGGTTGCGCTGCACGTGCGCCGCACCATCGCCTACATGTGAACCCAGATTCAGACTGTCATAGGGCGCAGCCGAGACGCCGCCGACACGCGTGGTGCACAGAGCGCGCACATTTGCCGGTGCGGGCCAATCGGGTATCAGGCAATCGGCCGGATCAAGTGGGGGACGGGTCATGCAAACAAGGATAAACCAAGCCCGTTACCATTGATCCCTGTACCGACCCCTCACCCGCCCTGGAGCTCCACACCATGATTCTCGAACTCGCTGACATCCGCATCCACCCCGGCCAGAACGCCGCCTTTGAAGAAGCCATCCAGCGTGGTCTGGCCACCGTCATCGGCAGTGCCAAAGGCTTTCAGGGCTACAAGGTCAACCGCGGCATCGAGAGCACCGAGCGCTACATCCTGCAGATTTTCTGGGACACGCTGGAAGACCACACCGTGGGTTTTCGCCAGTCCGATGCCTTCACCCAATGGCGCGCCATTGTGGGTCCGTTCTTTGCCGGCCCACCGGTAGTCGAGCACTTTGACCTGGTCGCCAAATCCGCCTGACTGAAAAGGAAAGCACCATGTCCTACGTCTTCGCCCCCGCAGCCCCCGTCTGCGTGCCCGTTGTCGGCCAGGCCCCGCGCTTCCCGGTGCATCGCATCTACTGCGTCGGTCGCAATTACGTCGACCACGCGCTGGAGATGGGCGGCACCGGCCGCGAGGCGCCGTTCTTCTTCATGAAACCCGCCGATGCCGTGCTGGTGGCCGAGCCCGGCCAGACCGTGGCCATGCCCTACCCCAGCCTCACCCACAACCTGCACCACGAGATCGAGCTGGTCGTGGCCATCGGTGTGGGGGGTACCAACATCCGAGCCGCCGAGGCAGCCAAGCACATTTATGGCTACGCCGTGGGCCTGGACATGACGCGGCGCGACCTGCAAAACGACATGAAAAAGCAGGGCCGTCCCTGGAGTATTGGCAAAGGTTTTGACAACTCTGCCCCCATAGGCGCCATCACCCCGGCGGCACAGGTGCCGGACATCGCCAGCGCCGCCATCCACCTACAGGTCAATGGCCAGGACCGCCAGCGCAGCACGGTTGCCAAGCTGATCTGGAACATTGCGGAAACCATTGAGCAACTGTCCGCCGCATGGACGTTGCAGCCGGGCGACCTGATCTTCACCGGCACCCCCGAAGGAGTAGGCGCCGTGGTGCGGGGCGACACACTGGTGGGTGGCATTGACGGGCTGCAGACTATCCAGGTTCGCGTAGAGTAAGACCCGTGCATTCCCACGCCAGCTCCGCCTATGTGCCGCGCCCGGATGGCCGCTACCAGTCCACGCCGCTAACGCGCGGCCCCTGGAACCCCGAGCACCAGCACGCCGGCCCGCCTATAGCCCTGGTCTGCCGGGCCTTTGAGGCCGCGGCGCGCGAATATGGTCTGACGCATATCGCGCGCCTCACCGCCAACCTGCTGCGGCCCATTCCTCTCAGCGAACTGGACATCCAGGTCGCCACGGTCTATGCCGGACGCAATGCGGCGCACTTTTCCGCCACGCTGGTGGCCCACGGCAAGGAAGTCGGCGTCTTCACCGCCCTGGCCCAGCGCGAGAATGCGTTGGTGCTGCCCGAGGGTCTGGCAGGTCACCCGCTGCCGGTGGTGCCGCTGCCGCCAGAAGACGCACCGGTGGTGAGCTTTCCGTTCGCCGGACGCCATGTCGGCTATGCGGAATTGGTCGAAACCCGTGCCGCGCGCGGTCACATTTTTGACGGCCCCTGCGCCATCTGGTTTCGCCTGCACCACCCCCTGGTGGCCGGCGAGACGCCCAGCCCCTTCCAGCGCGTGGCCGTGGCCGCCGACTCAGGCAACGGCATCAGCGCGGTGCTGGACTACCAGCGTTTCAGCTTCGTCAATTCCGACCTCACCATCAACCTGCTGCGCGCGCCCGTGGGCGAATGGGTGTGCCTGGACGCACGCACCTGGCTGGGTGCCAATGGCTGCGGCCTGGCCGAATCGGCACTGTACGACCAACAGGGGCTGATAGGCCGTGCGACACAAAGCCTGTCGGTGCGCCCGCTGTCACCCTGAGCCCGGGTTCGTGGAATACTACGCAGGCTTTTCCTCCCAACCAACCAGCCACCCATCCTTCCCTACCGAAGACGTTCGCCATGATCAAACTCAGCATCCCCCTTGCCGCCGCCCTGCTGTTGGGCGCCTGTGCCTCCACTGCGCCCGGTGGCCCGTCCGCAACCGCGCGACTGGTGGCCACCACGGGCAACGCCGTCACCGGCGATGTGCGCTTTGCGCGCCAGGGCGCGGCGGTGCTGGTCTCCGGTAACGTGCGGGGGCTGGCACCCAACACCGAGCATGGCTTTCACATCCACGACAAGGGTGACTGCTCCAGCGGCGACGGCATGAGCACCGGCGGGCACTTCAACCCGCTGGCAAAGAGCCACGGCGCCCACGACCATAGCGAACACCACGCTGGCGACTTGGTCAGTCTGAAAGCCGATGCCTATGGCGTGGCCACCTTCAGCTACACCAGCAGCACCATCACGGTCGGTGAAGGTGTAACCGACGTCATCGGCCGCGGCCTGATCGTCCACCGCGACGCCGACGATTTCAAGACCCAGCCCACCGGCAACTCGGGCCCCCGCATGGCCTGCGCGGTCATTGCCAAGGATTGACCTGGTTTTCTGACACGCCCATGCTGCGCAGCCCCATCAAACATTGCAAACAATGCGGCACCGCCGTGGTCTACCGCCTGCCCGACGATGGCGACACCAAGGAGCGCGCGGTCTGCGTGAGCTGCAACACCGTTCACTACGAAAACCCGCTCAACGTGGTGGGAACCGTGCCCCACTGGGGCGACAAGGTGCTGCTGTGCAAGCGCAACATCGAGCCGCGCTGGGGGAAATGGACGTTGCCGGCCGGTTTTATGGAGCTGGGCGAGACCACGGCGCAGGGTGCCGCGCGCGAGACCGATGAGGAAGCCGGAGCGGAGTTCGAGATGCAGGAGCTGCTCACGCTGATTAATGTGCCGCGGGTCGGCCAGGTTCACCTGTTTTACCGGGCGCGCCTGATCCATGACCGCTTCAACCCCGGCACCGAGACCATAGAAGCCCGCTTATTTGCCGAGGATGAAATCCCCTGGGACGAGATTGCCTTCCGCACCGTCAAGGAGACGCTGGAGCGCTACTTTGCCGACCGGCGCGCGGGCCACTACGGTTTTCACATCGTCGACATTGCCTGACCGCTCCTTGCACGCCAGCCCCATGGCAACGTCACCTTCTTCCACCAACGACAACCCCAGCGCGCTAACCGATGCTGTGCTGGCGCTGGTGTTGCACGTGCCTGACAGCAACGAGCCAGTGGGCCAACACCCGGCCGAGCGTGCCCACGCCATTGCCCGCAGCGCGGCGCGCACCGCCAGCCTGGTATCGGGCTCGCTGTCTCTGCCACCGGGCTTTCTGGGCTGGCTGACCGTGCTGCCCGAACTGGTGGGTGTGTGGAAGCTGCAGGCGCAAATGGTGTCCGACATCGCTGCGGTCTACGGCCAGCGCAAGACCCTGGGCCGCGAACAGATGCTGTACTGCCTGTTCAAACATGTGTCCGCCCAGTTGTTGCGCGATGTCGTCGTGCGGGTCGGTGAACGGGTGGTGGTGCAACAGACCTCGCTCAAGGTGCTGCAGAACATCGCCCAGCAAATTGGCGTGCAGGTGTCCAAGGCAGTGCTGAGCAAGGGGGCGGCACGCTTTGTGCCGCTGCTGGGCGCGGTGGGCGTGGGGGCCTATGCCTATTACGACACGCTGCAGGTCGCCAAGACCGCAGTGGAACTGTTTGAGCGCGCCAGCATCATTGATGAAACAACCTCCTAGCCCTCATGAAATAAGCGCATTGCGCTACTCAATCCATAGCAAGCATGGCCAAACTCTTCTTCCGCTACTCGGCCATGAATGCCGGCAAATCCACGGCGCTACTGCAAATCGCCTACAACTACGAAGAACAGGGCCAGCGTGTGCGGTTGTACACCGCGGCCATTGATGACCGCAGCGGCCTGGGCTGCATTGCCTCGCGCCTGGGGCTGCAACGCCAGGCCGGCGTGTTCGAAGCCGATACGGACTTCTTTGCGCAACTTGTCGATGAAAAAAGCCTGGCCTGCGTGCTGATCGATGAAGCGCAGTTTCTGTCACCCGCGCAGGTACGCCAGTTGCACCGCCTGTCCAATGTGTGCAACCTGCCGGTCATCTGCTTCGGTCTGCGCTCGGACTTCCAGGGCAATGCCTTCCCCGGCGCGGCGCACCTGTTGACCCTGGCCGACGATATCGAGGAGATCAAGACAATTTGCGCCTGCGGCCGCAAGGCCACAATGAACATCCGCATGGATGACGACGGCCGGCGCGTACACGCCGGGGAGCAAGTGGAGATAGGCGGCAACAACCGCTACCAGCAGGTCTGCGCGCGATGCTTCTATCAAGGCGAGTCCTGAGCAGCCGCTAGCGCCCAACCGCTTAGCTCAGGCCAACAAATCGCGAATCTGCTGCAGCGCGGCGGGATCTTCCATCGTGGTCAGATCACCCACATCACGCCCTTCACACACCGCCTGGATGGCGCGGCGGAGCAGCTTTCCGCTGCGGGTCTTGGGCAACACGGTCACAAAGCGCACCCTGGCCGGGCGACCGACCGCGCCAATGGTGTTGTCCACTACTTTCATGACCTCGGCTTCGAGCTTGGCGCGTGCGGCGTCGTCCACCAGCGCACTGGCATCCTTGACCACGGCAAAGGCCACGGCCACCTGGCCTTTGAGTGCGTCGGCAATCCCCACCACCGCCACTTCGGAAATGTTGGGATGGCTGGAGATGCTCTCCTCGATTTCACGGGTGCCCAGGCGGTGGCCGGCGACGTTGATCACGTCGTCGGTACGGCCCAGGATGAAGAAGTAGCCGTCCTTGTCGCGCACACCCCAGTCAAAGGTGCTGTAGATCAGCTTACCTGGGATGCTATGCCAGTAGGTTTTGACAAAGCGTTCGTCGTCGCGCCAGATGGTCTGCATGCAGCCGGGTGGCAGCGGGCCTTCGATGGCCACCACGCCTTTCTGGTCAGCGCCTGTCAATTCCTCACCGGTGTTTTCGTCGATCAGTTTGACGTTGTAACCGTACATGGCCACGCCAGGGCTGCCAAACTTGCTGGGCTTCTTCTCCACGCCGTTGGCAATGCTCAGGATGGGCCAGCCGGTTTCTGTCTGCCAATAGTTGTCGATGATGGGCTTCTTCAGGCCTTCGCTGATCCACTGCGCCGTCGGCTCGTCCAGCGGCTCACCGGCAAGGAAAAGTGCGCGCAGACTGGACAGGTCATACTTGGACAGCAGCGCCGGGTCCTGTTTCTTCAGCACGCGTACAGCCGTGGGGGCGCTGAACATGACGGTGACCTTGTACTTCTCGACCAGGCTCCACCAGACACCGCCATCGGGCCGCGTGGGCAGGCCTTCGTACATGATGGTGGCCATGCCGGCGATCAGCGGGCCGTAGATGATGTAGCTGTGGCCCACCACCCAGCCAATGTCGCTGGTGGAGAAATAGGTTTCGCCGGCCTTGCCGCAGTAGATGTGCTTCATCGACGCGGCCAGTGCCACGGCGTAGCCGCCGGTATCACGCTGCACGCCCTTCGGTCTACCGGTGGTACCGCTGGTGTACAGCGTGTAGCTGGGGTGGGTGGATTCCACCCACTCGCACGGCACCACGGTGTGCAGGTGTTTCTCGCGCAGAGCCCTCCACAAATGGTCACGTCCCGCTACGATTTTCATAGCCGTCAGTTTGCGGTCGGCCAGCAGCACGGCGTCCGGCTTGTGACTCGACTGGGCAATCGCCTCGTCCAGCAGGGGTTTGTATTCCACGACCTTGCCACCGCGCGAGCCGCCGTCGGAGCTGACGATGACCTTCGGGCTGGAGTCTTCAATGCGCGAGGCCAAAGCACCCGCCGCGAAACCGCCAAACACCACGGAGTGGATGGCGCCGATGCGGGCACAGGCCAACATCGCGAACGCGGCCTCAGCGATCATGGGCATGTAGATCAGGACGCGATCGCCCTTTTGCACGCCCAACTCCATCAAGGAGGCGGCCATGCGCTGCACTTCGGCATGCAACTGGCTGAAGGTGTAGACCTGTTCGGTGTTGGTCTCGGTGGAGACCGCGATGAGCGCGGCCTGGTTGGCGCGGTCCTTGAGATGGCGATCCACGGCGTTGTGGCACAGATTAGTGGTGCCGCCGACGAACCAGCGCGCAAACGGCGGGTTGCTGTAGTCGCAGACTTGCTGCGGCTGCGTTTGCCAGTCGATGGCTTTCGCCTCATCAGCCCAAAAACCGTCCCGGTCATCAATGGAGCGGCGGTAGAAATCTGCGTATGCGGTCATGGTGTGTCCCTCGGTGCCGTTGAAACTGAATTCATAATTATGAATACACAGCTTGCTAGCACCTGACTGACACAGGTCAATTCAACCGCGCGACCGTCACCTGCAGGGCCGTCCTGTCAACCCAGGCCCGTCGGAAAATCACTTGATAAGGGCTTGCGCGGCCTTGAAATCAGGATGCTCGGCGCTGCGAATCCACTCGAATGCCACCATTTCTGTGGTCACCAACTCGGCCCCCGCGCCTGCCAGGCGGTCAAAAGCCGCGTCGCGGTTGCGCTCGGTGCGCGAGCTGCAGGCATCGGTCACGACCCACACATCAAACTCATCTTCCAGCAGGTCCAGAGCAGTCTGCAGCAGGCAGACATGCGCCTCACAACCTGCCAGCACAATGGTGCCGCGCTCGGCACCCCCGGACGCCTTTTGCAAGTGCTTGGGCAAGCTGCGGGCATTGCCTTGCACGGGTTTGGGAGGCGGCCGCAGCCACTCGCCCAGCCCCTCTTCAACGGCACTGAACTGCATCTTGGACAGCACCCGGGCGCCTGCCGCCTCCAGCGCCACTTGCAGTTCAGGCGCAGTCGCGCCCAGCCCGGACGGGTTTTGCTCCGTGGCAAACGCCGGCACGTGCAGCAAAGCCGCCAGACGGGCCAGCCGCACCGCGTTGGCCAGCGCCAACGGGCCATCCAGCATCGCCGGCATCAGCCGCAGTTGGTAATCCACCAACACCAATTGCGACTCTTCAACATCCAACAGCATGGGCGTCTTTCAAAAATCTACTTTTCGGCAGCCGCCGCCGCGGTGGCTTCGTCCAGCGCCTTGCAAGACGGCGAGCACACGGCCTGCGATTTGCCCAGCACCTTGCGGGTGGTCATCAGTGAACGTGCCCGGTGCTTGCCGCACAGGAAACACGACATGGTGGCGCCGCCAAACGACGCGGCCGCCATGAAAGGTGAGCCCGACACTTTGGACTTGTAACGCAATCCGTCTGGTAGAACGGTAGTTTTCGATTCTGCTTTTGCCATGAAAGGTCCCTCTTTAGCCTTGCTTGACGCCGTGAACACCACGGGTTAAGCTTCCTAGATGCGAATTATCCTCGTTCTGGCCGCGCTTTTGCTGATTAATACCGCATATGCAAATCCGGCGCCGTCTCCAGACGACACCAC